>Ga0099364_10001651_pt1 | contig 36434 bp, 25 predicted proteins | sample TergutTh196P3_FD_73070 | JGI IMG/M metagenome (GOLD analysis project Ga0099364, IMG submission 73070) | Microcerotermes parvus P3 segment gut microbial communities from Pointe-Noire, Republic of the Congo - Th196 P3 | ecosystem: Host-associated > Arthropoda: Insects > Digestive system > Gut ... | reverse complement strand
GCTGCATTTACCAACAGCGAAAACACGGCTTCACCCCCCCCCCCCCCCCAATAAACGCCATTTTTTCTAAATATACTTATAAAAACACAAAAAATATAAGGAGTTCTCTATGAAAACAGCATCTAGGAAACAATGTTTCCGGTTGTTAGGGTTTATTGCGCTTTTAGCAATAATTGGATTTGCAATTACAGGTTGTCCGGAGCCTAATAGAAGAGAGGAGGTTATATTTAATAATGTAACTGCCAATGGCTCATCAGGTTCCGTAAGTACCACACAATTAACCTTAACCTTTAATAAACCTATTGCCGACTTTAATTCCAGTGATATTACTATAACTGGTGTATCCGGCGTAAGTTGGGGGCAGGTTGGTGGTTCCGGTCCGGAATATACTTTGCCAATTAGCGGGTTTACTTCAGGCGGGCAGGTGACGGTCTCTTTATCTAAGAGCAGGTTTGTATTTAATCCCAGCGCCAGAGATGTAACTATTCATTATTTTAGTGGCGATATTCCTACACCTGTAACTTTTGTAAGTGTTACAGCTAATGGCGCGTCGGGTTCTGAGCTAACTACACAACTGACTTTTACTTTTAATAATGCTATCTCTGGTTTTAATGCAAATGATATTACTATAACCGGTGTTTCCGGTGTAAGTAAAGGAACTCTTTCCGGTTCCGGCCCTGTCTATACTTTACCAATTAGCGGGTTTACCACAGATGGAACATTGAGCGTTTCTGTGTCAAAGACCGGGTTTAATTTTAGCGGATCGCCGCAACAAGTGGGGATTTTTTATGTTATGCCTAATTTGACCGGGACAGTCACTCTTTCCAATTTATCACCAAAAGTAGGTGATACAATTAATGCCCAGTATGCTGGCAATGGATCAGGAACTGCTACATGGCAGTGGTTCCGCGGTAATGAGCAAATACCAAGTACAAACAACGATTATTATCAGGTAACTGAATTTGATGTAGACCATACCCTTAAAGCACAGGTTGCATGGTCTGGTCAGAATGGGTTCATAGAAAGTGATGCTACTGCTGTTGTGCCAGAAATTATTACATATTCTGTTGTACAAACTGGCGGAGAAGACGGAGTTGCAACAACAACAGGTTTAGAATTTGAATTCAGCGCTTCTATAAATAATTTTGAAACATGGGAAATTCAAATATCAAATGAAGACTTTGAGGCGATTGATTTTTCTGGTGCAACATTATCAGGCTCCGGTACAACATGGGAACTTTCCGGATTTGATATAGGGTTTGCCGGACTTATATATGTATATGTAAATAAATCTGGTATTGAACAAACATATACACAGGTTGTTGTTTACAAGGAAGGTGAAACTGCTCCTGAGTATTTTACAATTACATGGCATTTAAACGGCGGTATTCAAACAGGCGGCTCTTATCCAACATTAATTGAAGGAGAGGACAATATTTGGCTTCCAAATCCCAGTAAAGAAGGAAATAGATTTGATGGTTGGTATTATGATGAAACTCTAACTGATTTTGCAGGTTCTTCAGGCTCTTCTGTTAGTGATGTACAATCTAATATCGATCTTTATGCCAAATGGCTGCCTCAGATTACATACACTGTTGAGCAAGTTGGTGGTGGTTCCGGCGTTGCAACAAGTACCGGACTTAAGTTTACTTTTGATGAATCTATTTCTGATTCTATTGCACTGGATTTCTTTTATAATATGCAAATAACCGGAGCAGTGGAAATTCCTCGTTATACATATTCTAATAGTTATTCCGGCTCCGGAGATACTTGGACTCTTAATGTAGAAGTGCTTAATCAGGGAACAGCTTATGTTTCTACAAGTTATCATTACTTTGAACAAGGTGTCAAAACTGTAGAAGTGTATTATGTCCCGGAGTTTGTAGTTGATATCAATATTAATTTTAATGCTCCAAATGAAGAGTTGGGTAATTATTTATTGAATGCAATTGGTGATAATTTAACATTCTCTGTTGACAATGCCGATGAATTTGGAAATTTTAAATGGGTATTGGACGGCGATTTCAGAAGTGAAACTACTTCCAGCCTTGAGCTTAATAAATCTGATCTGGAACCCAGTATGTATAGACTGACTGTTATTGCAACAAAAATATCAACCGGAACAGTGTATTCAAAAGAATATATTTTTGGGGTTGAATAAGGAGAAATGATATGAAAAATAAATTGATAATACAAATTGGCGTTATTGCCGTAGTTTTTAGTATCTTCCTTTTTATAGGATGTGGAGATATTTTTAATCAAAATAATTCGGGCTATGGGAATGTAACCATAAATATTGGAGATAGTGATGTATCACGAACCTTGTTTCCAAAAATGCCGTGGAATGATTCCAGTACGCATATTGAAAGCAGGTATCTGGAAGTGGAGTTTGTCCCTCAAGATGGACAGGGAGAGAAGCCCCCGGTAACTTTAAGTAACAATATAGAAGGTACTGTTACAGCAAGATTGGCAACAGGTAATTGGGGAATCAATGTTACTCTATATGCTGTATTTAATTTAAATGAGATAGGGTACAGCAATACTTATGCAATAGCCAGTGGTTATGAAATAATTAATGTAACTGAAGGTTCTAATTCTGTAGATATAGAACTCTTTACCGGAATAGGGGAAGGTATAGGTATATTTAATTATTCCGGAATTACTTTACCTTCTGATGATATGGTTTTGGCAAATTTAAAAATATATGATCTGGATATAGAGCAGGTAGGACAGGATATTAACTTGTTAGGTTCCAATGAAGGGTTCCTTGAACTTGAATCTAATTACTATATTCTGGTTCTGGAACTGGAACACACTAATGGAAAAATTGTAAAGGTAGAGGTTGTTCATATTTATCCCGGTATGAGAACTTATGCCGAAGGAGCCGGTTATTACTTTACAGAAGATGATTTTAAAACAGGGCTTCAAAGGCCAGCCGCGCCGGTAATTACGGTATCATCTGTTGAAATGAGCAGTGCTGACTTTGACTGGGATTCTGTAGAGTATGCTTCTGCTTATGAAGTTCAATACCGTAGAGAGAACGAAGCGTTTAATTTTTATGGCAGTGGAACCACAGATACAAATATTTCTATTTCCGGTTTAAACAGCAATACCCGTTATTATGTACGAATACGCGCAGTTAATTCCGCAGGTTTTAGCAACTGGAGTAATATTGTAGAAATAACAACGCTTGCCGGTGCATTAGCAACGCCAAGCGAGCCAGTTGTAGTTGCAGGTAATTCCGAATTGACTGTTTCATGGGGCGCTGTAACTAATGCTTCATGGTATGAAGTATGGTATAAACCACAGGACGAATCTGGTGATGGGCTTCAATTTTACAATAACAGTAATTATTCATATAGATTTGAAGATACCAGTATAAATATAACCGGTTTAGATAACAATATTACTTATCAAGTACGAATACAGGCGTTTAGCTCTACAACTAACTTTAGTAGTTTCAGTTCTTGGGGTACTGCTGATAGAGCTACATCTTCATCATTGCCAGGTACAACCGGTAGACCTTATCTTAACAATAGATCCGAAGATTCAATTACTATAAGCTGGGATCCTGTTGGCGGAGCTTTTGGATATTATGTCTGGAGTAATACTGTTGATAATCCAGCTACCGCAGATTATAAAGGCGAGGTTGCCGCTTCATCTGATTTAACTATGACTGTTGACAACCTTTCTCCGGGAACTATTTATTATTTCTGGGTAGTTACTCGCAACATGAGCGCCACAGGCGCCTTCAGTCCTGCGTTAAAAACAAATACCACTCTTTCTGCGCCGTCTATTTCCAATATTACTCCAGCCAAAGAGCGGCTTACAATTAACTGGAATGAGGTAACGAATGCCCAAGCTTATGACATTTATCTAAATACCGATTGGTGGCCGGATCCCAATGCTAACACAATACCCGCAGCAACTGTGACAAACAGCACCTCGGCTACTATCAGCGAACTAAATCCCAACCAAACTTATTCTGTATGGGTCAGGGCAAAGCGTGATAATAACGGCGAATGGGTTTTCAGCAATTGGAGTAGTTATTCACAAGAGCGGGTTCCCAATAATGAGACAACGCTTTCAAATTTCAGATTGCATTATTACATTGATTGGTGGAATCAGTATGACTATTATGGAACCTTAGGAGGGAATTTTATACGGGTAACCGTGCCTTATGAAAGAAATATTTCGTCGATACAAGCTTACTTTGATTTGTCATCCTATGCAACAGCTGACTTTACCTCTGGAAGTTCGAGTAACTTTAATGCACCAAAAGAAATTACAGTAACAGCAGAAGATGGTGAAACTACAACAAAATACATAATTATTACAACGGTTGATACGCCTGTAAATATTGGTTATGAAGGACCGGGCGATGCACTTGGTGGAGGTGGTGTATATCAAGTAAGCGGTATCAACTTCAATATGATGTCTGTTCCGGTTCCTTCTGGCGGGATTACTTTCCCTACGGAAACTAATGATGCCGGTACTGGAACAGTGCAAACTTTGTATCAAATTGCGGAAACAGAGGTAACTTGGGAACTGTGGAATACTGTGCGAACATGGGCTGTTGCAAATGGTTACACTTTGAATGTAGGACAAAGAGGAGGCGATGGAAGCGGAAGCGATCAACAGCCGGTAACCCAAGTTAATTGGTATAATGTAGTTGTATGGTGTAATGCTTTAACTGAATACTGGAACGCACAAACTAGTGCAACCTTTACAACCGTATACAATAGCGGAGGAAATCCTATTCGGAATGTTGGAGATACATCGGCATTAAATAGTGTAATACCGGATTATAATGCTACTGGTTTCCGACTACCAACAAATAACGAATGGGAGCTTGCTGCGCGTTGGCAAGGTCAGACAGATTTAGGAAATTCTGTACAAAGAAATGGGTACTACTTTACCAGAGGTGATTCAGCAAGCGGAGCCAGTGCAAATGTTGATAATAGTGCTGAATGTTCAAGAGTAGCAGTACATCAGTACTCTAATTCAGATGAGGTAAAAACAAAAGCTCCAAATGCCCTTGGTCTTTATGATATGAGCGGAAATGTTTGGGAATGGACTTTTGACGGCGGAGGTTTTAAAGGTGGTAGTTGGCATTACAACGAAAATAGAGATTATTTACGAATTGGTTATACATATTCTTACACATATTCTACTCCCGGCGCAAATATTGGTTTCCGCTTTGTGCGTAGCGGCAGTGGTGCAGCGAATGCAACAATCGCTGCAAACGAAATTCATACATTATTAGCGCCGGAAGGTTTTTCTGAGTATAAATGGCTTTTAAACAATATTGCCGTAAGTACGGACAATACCCTGTATTTGAAAGGAATAAACGCTGTAATAGATGAGCCGGACACAGCCGTTACTCTTCCAATTGGTCTCAACACAATTACCCTGATAGCTTACAAGGAAGAGGGAGACAAGCTGGTTCCCTATACTAAAACAATAACCATTACGGTTACACCATAAGGAGGAATAAAATGAAAAATATTAAAATTTTATTTGTAACAGTATCGATATTACTTGGGCTTCTCCTTTTTGGCGGATGTCCAGATACATTTAATTCGTCTGCGGATGAAAATGTAACTATTACCATAAACGCCGATATACAGCGTTCTTTGATGCCAAGTATACCCGTTTTTGCAAAATATGAGCTTACATTTATTCCGGGCGCAGGACAGACAGAGCCAAGCGGAAATCCAATAGAGGTTACTTCAAGCTCTTATTCTCTTGCGCTGGAGCCGGGACAATGGTCAGTCAGCGTTAAAGGTTTTGTATTACGAGACGCAGTTTATTATGAAGCTGCTTCTTCAGAGCCTGTAGACTTTAATGCCGGCAGCGGAGATTCAATAAATGTTCCTGTTACTATCAAAAGCAGGCAGGGCGGAGATCCCGGAATATTTTTCTGGGATATTTCTTTCCCGGAAGATGTAATAGCGGGAACACTGGAAATACTGGATATTTTTGAACAGGAAATTGATGGTATTGAACCTATCGATTTAATGGAAGAAGAAAATCGCAGTGGTCTTTTATCTCTTGAATCCGGTTATTACTTTATAAAAATAGAACTGGAAAATGAAGATAATAACTGGGCGTATGCTTTTGACTCTGTGCATATTTATTCTAATATAGAAACAAAAGCGGATGCCTCTACAGGTTATGCCTTTACTGTAGCAAACTTTACCCCAATGGTTACTTTAGAAGGGTTGGTTCAGCTAACTGCAGAAATACAGCTAAGTTCAAGTATTCCAAATACAGTAACATTGTACCGTGATGCAGAGTATAGTCAGGAGATTGCAACTTTAAACATTAATAATGAAGGCGCATGGTCTTACAGATTTACATCTCTATATAGCAATGTGTATATAAAAGCGCTTGTTAACTATGTTGACTTTGATGAAATAGACAGAAGGACAGGCCCTGTTAATTTAAATAGTTTTACCAATGATGATTTAACTATAAATGCAGAATTGATAAGTCTTGCAGGAACAGTATTGTTAGACGATGAAGTTGATACAGAAATAACACCGGTTATTTCTATTTATTCACAAAATGATATTCTTATTGATACCGTGAATGCAGAAGATGGAAATTGGACAGCACTGATACATTCGGATTATGATTTTGTTTATTTAACTGCAACAGTTGATTATGAAGAACTTGATGGTTTTGATTTTGCAGAATTTGAACTTACAACAGATTTAATTGATACAACTTCTGAAAATCCGCTGGATTGGACAATAAATGCTGAATTACTACGGCTTTCCGGGAATGTTGTATTTAGTGATGCAGATTTATTTGAACCCCCAACTATGTCTTTATACGCTAATTTAACGGATACCGATCCAATAAGAACAGTTAACATTGTTGACGGAGAGTGGAATGCTGTTATAACACCCAATTATAAAACAGTTTATTTAAAAGCCGCTATACAGTATTCAACACACCCGGAATTTGAGATTACGGCAGGACCTGTTGATACATCTTCTGATGATGAACAAGACTGGGAAATTGATGCAGAGTTGATTCCAATATATGGAACAGTGCAGTTAGATAATGTAATTGATACAGATACTGATAACTCTCCGGTTCTGGAATTGTATTCTGCAGCGGGATTCAACTCTCAAAATCTTATTACTACTGTAAATTTAAATACAGAAAAAGGAGATGACTACGGTAAATGGTCTGCAATAATAACACCAAATTATATTTCAGTTTACCAAAGAGCAGTAGTAGATTATCTCAATTATGATACTGTTGTTAGAACCAGCGGTGAGGTAAATACAACCACCGGTACGGAAGCACAATGGACAATTAATGCAAGGTTAATTCACCTTTTTGGAACAGTTCAATTAGACTATTCATTGATAGATACAGAAAATCCGCCAATAATGGAATTGTTTACTGATGCACAATTAAGTAATCCTGTTAATACCGTAAATACTGTGTATGTCAGTACAACTGCAACTAACGGTAGGTGGGATGCAATTATACATCCGGATATTGGAGGCGTGTATCTGAAGACTACGGTAAAGTATGTTGATTATGAAGAATTTACTTTTGAACAATTCAGTTTGACACCGGCAGGATTGCATATTACATCAAACTCCAATGCCGGAACTATTGATGCAAGATTGATTCGCCAAGTAAACAGACCTATTCAAATGAGTAATACAGATCTTGATACGGATAGCCCTGCAATTCTGGAAGTATATTCAAACTTAGGATTTACCAATCTTATTGCAACTACAACTATTGCTAAAAACGGAACTGATGGAAGTTATACAATTATATTTACGCCTAACTATAGAACTGTTTATTTAAAAGCTACAGTGCAGTATGAAGATGAGCCTGTAGTTGAAAGAATAAAGATTAATGTTAACGCTGTTTCCACAGTTGCAACGGATTGGCTAATTAATTGCCGTTTACAGAATACAGGCGACATTGAGATAGGGGATCCTTCTGTATTAATGTACTTAAACAATGCAGTAACGCCGTTATTAAATAATGAAGCTTCCCTTGCGGGTATGGCAGGTTCAGGTATATTTACAGTTAGTATTGCTTCTGGTAGTTATACGCAAATCTTGTGGTATATAAACGGCAACCTTATGACACCGGCAACAGGGCAGACAGAAATTATAATATCCAAACGAGAAGCCGGTATTTATAGAGTAACAGTAGAAACAACAACAGGTGGGGTTAAGGATTCCGGCACCCACAGCTTTGTGGTTCAGGAATAGGAGGAGAACATGAAAAAGTTATATTTATTAATAACCATTGCGGTTTTACTAATTGCAGGCTGTGAAAATGTATTGAATACAGATGATTACACCCCTGCATTAGGAACAGTCAGGATTTATGTAGGCAGTGAAGAAGAAAATGCAAGAACATTACAGCCGGATCATAACAGTCTTGCAGGGTATCAGCTTACATTTGAACATTTTATTATGGCAAGCCCCATATATAATGATCCTGATTATGTGGCTGGAAGAACGATTCTTACAAACAATAATACTTTAAATAGGCAATATTTAAATGTTGCAAATTATTACCAGTTATATGTTGAGCAAGGAGTGAGATACTTTTTTACCCTTAGGGACAATCAACAAGATACAACATTAGACGCACGAATCCAGTATAATGTTTATGACCCAAATAGAACAAATACAAGTCACTATCTTGTAGGTCCTACAGGAAGTACCAGCAGTAACAATAATTGGCTTGCGACTTTTAGTGGTGTTGCAATTGTTCATGTTATAAGTGCTACATCTAGTAATTACGGATATTTTAACATAGGATTTACCACTACCCCGGCAAACACTGTTCCTGATAATGTTCAAGTTTCTGCGGAAAAGATTCGCACTCCTGATCAAATATCACGCGATCCTGTTAATATTTCAGGAAAAAACTTTGCAGATGTACATTTAAATGATGGCGTATATACCATTACCGCCAAAGCGTATAAAGCAGGTGGTGTTATTGGCAACCCAGATGATGAAGTTGCAGCAGGGAGTATCTCTAATATCAATATTACAGACGGAGTAGTTACCAGTGATGAGGGAAAAGTCCCGCCCATATTTTTATCAGCATCAACTGTTGGCAGCGGTTCTCTTGATTGGGAAATTACTTTGCCGGATGATTATTCTGCAGAAAGTTATATGACACTTTATGAGATTGACGGGACTACAAAAATTACAAATTTTGGCGATGAAGGCACGCTTCTCTTTGACGGAGATTATCCCAACGATACTGTAAGCGGTAGTTTTCCTCTTAATACAGGACGGTATATTGCAGAGATTAAACTTTTTAATTCAAATGGCGATGTCGCAAATTTCCGTGATGTAATTGTAATTTGGGGCGATGCAAGTACAAATCTTGTTTTTGAGCCGCAAAACTATACAAACCCCAACTTTGGTCTTGCTTACAGCGGCACGACATTATCAGCAACTGAAACAACATTTGGCGGCGTTGCTATTGGCTCTACTGAAACCGGCACAGGTATTTCTGAAGCTACGGCATTTGCCTACACAATTGATGTTCCAAATCTTAAGAATGTACCATTTAATCTGGTACGAGATGAAGATTCCCTTTATTCTGATATATCATGGGCTTGGAACAGCGGAGCTATACCAAATGGCATTGGATATACAACATGGGTAGAAACTGATTATTCTGCAAAAAATGTATTGTGGGTAAGAGTAATTTCTGAAGATGAAAGAACAACCACATTTTACAAGTTTACTCTTCAGACTCGTGTAAATCCCAGTGTTATTGCCAATGGCGGAGACTATGAAAGAACAACCGCCCTGATATTTACTCTTGATAGTGATATTGTTAATTTTGCCGCAACCGATATTACCATTACAGCTAATGGTACTGGAGCAACAAGGGGACTACTGACTAAAACAAATGACGGAACAGACGGCATATTTGAATATCAGCTTGTTATTAACGGAATTAATCAAAGCGGAACTATTGGAGTAACTATTCCAGGTAATAGATATGCACATATTATTAGTACAAATACTTTTAATGTTGATGTTTATTATGCGGAGCCTGTGAATTTAACTAACATGGAAGCTGACGGCTCATTTGAAGAATCTACAACCAAGCTGACTCTTACATTCAACAAGGAAATTTTGGATTTAAGCGCCGATGACATTATTGTTAACAGCGATGATGCCCAAATAATTCTTGGAGAAATTACTTCTATAGGAAGCGGTGTTTATGAAATTGATATTGAGGAAGTTATTTCCGGCGGACTTATGAATGTTTCTGTTCAAAAGGCAGGCTATGAAATTATTGTTTTAATACAGGCTATCCGTGTATATGCGGTAGTAAATGAAGCTGCAGGAATTAATATTAATCTTTGGACAAGTGAAGACGGAAATATACTTGCTTCCGGTAATAACATTACTATTTCAAAGACCGGCGCAGGCGGAGCCCCCATGTATTTTGACGCAACAGTAAATTCTGATTATGAAAATATAGAATGGAGAATCACCGGCTATCCGGTTACTGTGAACCCGGACGGTTCTGTCAGAATTGATGCGACTGGTTTTAGTAGTGCAAATTACAGATTAAATGTAATTGTATATAAGTTGAATGAAAATATTCCTTATTCAACTACAATCTTCTTTACAGTAATTTACTAGGAGAAAAACAATGAAAAAGAAATTTTTATTAACAGGTATTATTATACTAATTCTAACATTAAGCGGCTGTCAGGACTTATTTAGTCCTGAAATAATTAAATTGGACAATAAAGAACAGGAACTGATTGATAATTTACCGGAAGGTTACGGTGCTGTGCGAATATCTTTTGCCAAGGGTGCAGCCCGTACGCTTATACCGGAACCGGAATTGTCTGTTTTTAGCTTTGAATATTTCTTTTCCCCGGAGGAAGGAGGAGAAGCCGAGCCAATAGACCCAATAGACGATTTATTTATTCTTCAGGAAGGAAATTACCGGCTATTGGTAAGAGCCTATATAGGTGAAGATGAAGCAGCTCAGGGAGAAACAGCCGAACCATTTGAAGTTATAGCAGGGGAATTAACGCCTGATATTACTGTAACTTTGCACCCCTTTGTTTCAGAAGGAACAGGCAGTTTTGAATTTACTTTGAATTATCCTCCCAATACAATAATTAATTTTTTAACCCTTACCCGTTTACCGGGAGGAGTTGAATATAATTTAATGGATACAAACCCTTCTGCGTCAGGTACAAATCCTGTTACTTTAACAGGTTTACTGGAAGATATTGAAGTTGGTTATTATCTTCTTGATGTGGAACTAATGAATCAAGCCGGAGCTATTACAGGGACAACGGAAGTTGTACATATTTACAAAAATCTTGTTACCAAGGCAAATACGGCAAACTATACATTTGTTGCAAATGATTTTGGCGCGATTTTGGTTACCAATAATAACGATTCAGGACCGGGAAGCTTGCGTAATGCGCTTCTTGCAAATTCGGGAGATGTTGTAAAAGTAATGCTGGAGCCTGGCAGTGTGATTGAACTGGAAAGTGGGCTGAGTATAAACAGGAGTCTTGCAATTCTGGGGAATGGTATAACCCTGACTCGGAGTCCTTCATGGACAGCAACGAATGTGTCACTTCTAACTGTCTCGTCATATGTAAATATTAGTATTAGCCGCATTCATTTCAAGGATGGCAGATCAACCGGTAATGGTGGGGCTATTAATAATAATTATACGTATGGTGGACAAACAATGTTACTCGAATCTTGTATCTTTAGTGGTAATTCTTCTGGTAGCAATGGAGGAGCTATATTCATTAGTGGAGGATCTTTGACCTTAATAACTTGTACCTTCTATGGTAATAATAGTGCCTTGAGAGGCGGTGCTGTTGCTTCTGCTGGCGGTACATTGAATCTTTCAGGAAACCTGTTTTATGGAAATACTGCTGTTGTTGAGAGGCCGGTTATTTTCGCATTAGGAACTGTTGTTTCCGGCGGGTACAATGTCGTTGATAAAACTATTGGAACCAATGATACAGAAAGCGGCTGGGTAAATAACGATGATAAAGAAATAAGCGAAATCCCAGTATCTCCCCAAACTTTTAGACTCCTCTTAAACAGTGAAGCAGCAGGAGTAATAAATCAACTTCCAGAAGGATACCCCAGAGAAGATTTTTACGGCGTCCCAATAGCTGAAAATGCGGCTGCCGGAGCAGTACAGGATTTTGTAAACGGCGGGTATTACCTTGATTTGCAGTACAATACCACGCGCGGTATTGTAGCAGTATCTCCGCTGCCTGATGTTGACGGGATGGTTTCTGGGTTGATTGAATTATTAGCAACCCCTTATAGTAGCTTTGAATTTTCTCATTGGTTGGTAGATGAAAGTTCTTCTATTAATGAAAACCCAATGCAATTGACACCTAATAATCATGTCAAAATCCAGGCTGTATTCACATTCACATCATCGTTGTTAGTTGTTAATAATTTTAGCGATGCGCCGGGTAGTGAGAATATACCGGGAACATTACGCTTTGTTCTTACCCATGCAGATGACGGATCAATAATTACATTTGAAGGTGTAACACCCGGGCAAAGTGTTATTGAACTTACAAGCCGTTTGGAAATTAACAAGAGTTTAACAATAGAAGGCAGTGGTATAACACTGACTAGAGGTCCTTCTTGGACGCAAAGTACTACTTCACAATTGCTGTATATTGACGACGGTGAGGTTAGGATTAATCGTATACATTTTAAAGACGGTTTGGCAAACGGTGGCGGAGCGATCCGTAGTCTCGCCGAAACTTTGACTCTGGAGTCCTGTATTTTTAGCAGTAATCAAAGTGGAATGTGGAATGGTGGTGCTATTAGTCACTCTGAATTAGGGTCTCTGTTCGTAAAAGGTTGTACCTTTTTTAGTAATGGTCCTAGTGCGGCAATCTATACTGGCGGTCCGCTTGAACTAATCGGAAACTTGTTTTATGGGAATATCGGCTCTCTGGTATCAAGGGGTAGCACCGCCACTGTGGTTTCCAACGGTTATAATGTGGTTGATGTTGCAATAGGTACCGGAAGTAATGCAAGCGGCTGGACAAATACAACTGGTACAGATGTGTGGGTTACAGACGGTTTACCATTGTCGCCGTTAACATTCAGGCCTCTTGCAGGCTTTGGAGCGGACAATATTATTCCTACTCTGCCTGCAGATTACCCAACAGTGGACTTTTACGGCGCAGCCATAATTGACGGCGCATCAGTAGGTGCGGTGCAGGAAGTAATAAACGACAATTTCTTTGACATTGAACTTACAACAAATTACAGTGAATGGGGTAGTATAGAAATATCACCCGTGGCTGATGCATCGGGGCTTTATCCTGGCGGAACAGTAACGCTTACTGCAAATCCCAACAGCGGATACCTCTTTTCACACTGGCTGAAAGATGGAGTAAATGCCGGAAGCGAAAATCCCTGGGATATGGATTTAGACAGTCCTGCCCGTATTCATGCAGTATTTATACAATTGTTTGCTGTTACAAATCTTGCCGATACATCTGGCAGTGCAACTAACGTAACATTACGCTATGCTCTGGCAAATGCCAATGACGGGGACATAATTCGTTTTACTGGCGTAACACCAAGAGTAAGCGAAGTTCAATTAACCAGCCGCCTTGAAAGTAACAAGAACATAACCATAGAAGGAAACGGCGTAACCATTACCCGAAGCCCATCATGGACTACTATAGATGAAAATTCCCAGCTATTGATTATCAGTAGCGGTACAGTGAAAATAAGCCGGGTACATTTCAAGGACGGCGCTGCGACCCATAATGGATCAGTAATTCGTAATAGTGGAACCTTGACTTTGGAATCCTGTATTTTTAGTGGTAATAGAATAACCGTATTTAATTCCGGGCCCAGTGGCGTTATATTTAATAATTCCGGAAATCTTACTGTAAAGGGTTGTACATTCTATAATAACACAAGCTCTGCAGGAAGCGGGGCTATCTACACTTCAGGCAGTACTAGTACAGTTGACATAACAGGGAACCTATTTTACGGAAATACATTTTCCCTATATTATGAAAGCGGGCTTGTGCATAGAGTAGGCGGAACTTTGACTTCAGGCGGATTCAATGTAACTGATGTGGCTTATGGGACAGCCCCCGCAAGCGGGCAGAGTGGTTGGGATGCAGTAAATGGCGACAAACAAGTAAACGCTTTGCCAATATCGGGAAAAACATTCAGGCCGATTTCCGCTATTGGTGCAACAAATGTTATTACTACACTACCCGACGGTTATCCCACAATTGATTTCTACGGTGATCCCATAATTGACGGAGCGGCTGCCGGTGCGGTACAGTCTACACGAACCGGTTATTACATTGATTTAACCATAAACGACTCCACAAGGGGCAGTGTAAATATAACGCCTGCATCTGATGATAGTCTTTATACAGGTTCTATTACAATGACAGCTAATGCAGCAGCGAACTGTGAATTTATGTATTGGCTGCAGGATGGCGTAAATATCGGAAGCGCTAATCCACGAACATTTACAATTAATAGCCATCTTAAAATAGAAGCTGTATACAAAAAGACATTTATTATTGACAATTTCAGCGATACAGCAGCCAGTGTAAACACACCGGGAACGATACGCCATGCCTTTGCCAATGTTCTGGGAGACAGTGATATTATCTGGTTTGCCAATGTAACACCGGGTGAAAGCGAGATTGAACTAAGCAGCAGCTTGGTAATAGATAGGAATATTAAGTTAAACATTGAAGGCAATGGTATAACATTGACCCGAAATGCTCATTTCCCAATACTATCTATCAGCAGAGGCGAGATAAAGATAGACCGAATCCATTTTAAGGGAGACAGTGATATAATTTCAGGAGCAGCGATTTTCAACAACGGTGGAACTTTAACTATGGAATCCTGCATTTTTAGTAATAATCGTATTGAAGCCGATAGTACTCTACGAGATGTTGGTGGAGCCATAACCAATAGAAACAGTACGCTGACAGTAAAAGGCTGTACCTTTTACGGTAATAGTGTGGGTGGCTTTGGCGGAGGTGCGATTTTTAATTCAGGAACGCTTACTCTTACCGGAAACTTGTTTTACGGGCATACTTTTAGTCCGCGTAGAGTATTGGATAATAGAAATGTAACCACTCCCAGTTACAATGTAGTTGATGTAAACTTTGGAACTGGTGATGCTCAAAGCGGCTGGAATGTAGGTACGGGAGATAAACGTATTTATGAACAGCCGGTTACGGCAGGGTCTTTTATGTTGTTTCCCGGCAGTGAAGCTGTAAATGTTATCACAACTCTGCCGGCAGATTATCCTACAACAGACTTCTACGGTAGCCCAATTAGTAATGGCGCGGCAGCCGGTGCTGTGCAGGTCATAAGAAGCGATGGTTTTTATTTTAACCTAGAAGAAATTGATACAACACGCGGTACTGTAAGTGTAACTCCTGTACCTGACAAAGATAGCTATTACTCCGGTGCAACTACAGTTACTTTGACAGCTATTCCGAATTCAGGGCGTACTCTTAGTTTCTGGCTTATAAATGATACTGTCTATACAGGTACCGGAAATACATTGACTTATACCGTAAACAGTTATACCAAAGTACAACCGGTATTTGACGGCTGGCTTGTAAATAACTTTGAAGATTTTGACGGTAACCCGGGTAATGTAACCTTACGATATGCCATTACCCATTCAGTCAGCGGCGATATTATTAGTTTTAAAGATGTCATGCCCGGTACCACGGCTATTGAATTAACAAGTTTACTGCCGGAAATAAACAAAAGTATAAACATTATCGGGAATGGTATAACCTTAACTCGGCATCCTTCTTGGGAAAATGTAAATAATAATCGTTTGCTGTGGGTAAGTGGTTCTAACAATGTTGTGTACATTAACCGTGTGCATTTTAAGGGTGGTAGAACTATCGGGGGTGGAGCAGCAATACGAAATGCCACTGCGCACTTAATTCTTGAGTCTTGTATATTCAGCGATAATCTAACAAGCGGGAGTGATGCAAGTGGTGGCGCTGTTCGCAATGTGGGTGGTTCGCTTACTGTTAAAGGTTGTACATTCTACTGGAATAGAGCTGCAGCCGGAGGTGCGATCCACCATGAGAATAATGGTTTATTAATTGCAATTGGGAATTTATTTTATGGAAATACAGCTAGCGAAGGAGCAGCAATTTATCTTTACTATGCGAATAACTATATTACTAGTAATAATGCGGTTGATGTAGCTTTTGGAACTACTGGTACCCAAGGGTTTTGGAGTGCAGGGGTAAGTGACAGGAGATTTTCTGATTTGGGCATTTCCGGTGATCCCATAGATACTACTACCTTTGCGCCTCTCAGTAGCAGCCTCAATATCGTGTCGTTAGGTTTTGTAAATTTCCCAGCCACAGACTTCTACGGCAACCTGCGGACATTCCCCGCAGCAGCTGGAGCTGTAAGGCAATAAAAGCGGCTATACCGAAACACAAGGGCTGTCCTTCATCGTGAAAACGATAGGGGACAGCCTTTTTTTGTGGCGGTAGGAGCGGGGTTGTTGTGTGGGTGGTGGAAAAGGTAGCTGGTACATTATCCACAAAAACCCTCGCGCGGAGGCGCAGGAGGCGCGGAGATATAGGCTAGTTAAGATTGATATTTCTAACCCAGAAATCTTAAAAATTTAAAATTTTAAGATAGCTAGGATAGGATAAGCTATATTAGCTCTCATGGCCCTCCGCGCCCTCATAACTCCGCGTCTCTGCGCGAGATAATGGAGGTACCAGTAATGGAACAAGCAATAGAAGCGTATAGACACATATCTGAGTCAGACAGACTGAAAGAAATACAACGAATGCGTGACAAGGCATGGGTAAATGAATCATATGCTATGCTAAATGCCCAGGAAAAAAGTAAGAAAGAAGTTGCCCGCAACTTCAAAAATATGGGCTTAACCGTAGAACAAATTGCTCAGGGAACAGGATTATCAATAGAAACAATACAAAGCCTGTAATTAGCGGGGGTCACCATTAAACACTGATTTACACGGATGAATCGTAATCCGTGCGAATCTGCGTTAAATGATAATAATGAATGGTTTTTGCAGGGCTGCCGCTTGTCCTTGCCCAGCTAGACCAACTTGAGGATAGGATATAGTGTCAATAGGGAAAATGGCATTTTTAGTTTAATAAATTTCTATGAATTTCGTAGAAAAGGCTTGATTTTTACCTATTTTCTATTATAATCATAGAAAACACCTAATATAGAGGTTAATATGGCTGAGAATAGTATAATAGCTCGTCCTGATTATCTTGCGGATATTGAACGGCACAGAATTGCTCCTGATTTAATAAAAATAGTAACAGGCGTTAGAAGGTGCGGAAAGTCAACCATTCTTAAAATGTATCAGGAAAAACTAAAACAGGAAGGGGTTACAGAAGACCAAATCCTTGCCATAGATCTGGAAGATTTTGAGAATAAAGCCTTATGGGATGGTGAAAAATTGCATGAATTTATATTAAATAAAATTTCCAAAACCAAACAAAATTTTGTGTTTCTGGATGAGATTCAACTAGTATCTGAATTCGGCAAGGTTATAAACAGTTTGCGTATGAGAAAAAATATAGATATGTATGTAACAGGATCAAATGCATCGCTATTGTCGGGCAAGCTGCCCAAAATACTTGGCGGACGATATATACAAATTCATATGTTGCCGCTTTCATTTAAAGAATACATAGGGGCATTTCCCAATAATATTGACGGCAATATTGATAAATTATTTCAGCAGTATATTGAGAATAGTTCTTTTCCGGAGGCATTGATTTACAGAGAAAGCAATACTGCAAACCAATGGAACAAGCGCGGAGTGCGTGAATATCTTTCTCATATTTATGAAAGTATTATTATGCGTGATGTTATGCAGCGTGATGATGTAAAAGAGCTTCCTCAGCTTACTCGTGTTGTTAACTATCTTTTTAGCAATATAGGAAGTGAAACTTCTATCAATAATATGGTTGGTGTTATAAATAATGAATTCAAGCTAAAGCCAAATGACAAAAATTTATATGCACCTATATTAGAAAAATATCTGGAAGCTTTACTTGACTGTTTTATTTTTTACAAGGCTGAAAAACAGTATATCAGCAGTAAAGAATTGCTGCGGACAAATTCAAAATACTATGCTGTAGATGCCGGCCTTAGGTACTATCTGCTTGGAGGAACGGCAGAAAAAGATGCTGGTCATATTCTAGAAAATATTGTATATTTGGAACTTCACCGCCGAGGATACAAAATTAAAATTGGCAGGATAGGTGATAAAGAAATTGATTTTGTAGCACAAAAACCAAATGGTCTTATTGAATATTATCAGGTGGCGCAAAGTGTAATAGATGAGAACACCTTTGCGCGGGAACTTGCTCCCTTGCAAATGTTAAAAGACAATTTCCCTAAATTTATACTAAGCCGGGATTATGGCAGTAATAATTATAACGGCATAAAGCAGATCAATGTACTGGAATGGCTGCTGGATAGACTCTAATTTTTATCACAAATAAACCTCCACCAAAACACCAATACCCTGTAACAATCCTGCCCTTTCTTCCAAATATTCCGCAGACAGGGGAGAGGCGGCAGGGTCTTCCGGGGCGGGGCGGGCTTTGCCGTAGATTTGTACTTTGCGGATGTTGTTTGATTGTGTCAATTCCAGCAACAGTGTCTTCCATGCATGGACTTCTTCCGGTGGCGGGGCGTTTCCGTCAATTTGACAGAGCATTGTTTGAATTGTTACAGGAGCGCATGACGCAAATTCTTTTATTTTGGCAGTAAGTTCGTCAAAGGGTGTTTCACAACGGTTTATTTTTTTGTACCATTCAGGGGTGCCTGCGTCAACCTTTAGCCAAATGTCAAGTTTTTCCGCTCCTAATACAGAATTTTTTAATAGGGAAAATACTTTCTGCTTTAATAGCCCTGTGCCGTTGGTTATTAACACTAATTGAGCGGAAGGAACCATTTCTGTGCGGATATTAGCGGCTAGTTTTAAAGCAGGGGCAAGATGGGGCGAAAGAGACGGCTCTCCATTGCCGGAAAAACAAATGTCTTTGACAGGGATATTTTGTTTTTTTGCATTATCGATACAAAATTTTAAATCTTCTTCCATTTGGTGTAAAGAAAAAACAGAGTCGTTTGAAAATGGAAAAACTTCACAATAAGGGCAGTCAAATGAACAGCTTTTTTTATCAGGATATAAATTGATACCAATAGAAAGCCCCTGCGAGCGGCGCGAATACACAGGATAGACAAGAACGCCCTTTTCTCGTTTTCTGTGGTTTTCTATTGGATTGATGTCTAATGTCATATTTTATTGTATAATCAATATTATGAAGACTCAAGAGCAGGCTGTCATGCTTGCCAACCGCTTGCAAAAACGCTTTCGCCATCTTAAAAAATGGGCGCAAAGAACCGGTACCGGCGCATTTAGGCTGTATGACCGTGACATTCCGGAAATCCCCCTTGTTTTGGATTTTTATGGCGATCTCGTAAATAGCAGCGGTAGCGGTACAAATATCAGTGAAGCCGCTATATCGGGCGCTCTTTATAAACGGCCCTATGAAAAAGATGAAGCAGAAGAAGAAAAGTGGCTCTCTGCCATGAAAGACAGCATATCAGAGGCACTTGGCATAAAACCGGCACATATTTTTTTAAAACAGCGGCAGAGGCAAAGGGGAACGGCTCAATATGAAAAAACCGGAAAAGCCCGTTATGAGAAAACTGTAAAAGAGGGCGGTCTTTCCTTTAAAGTAAATTTGTCCGACTATCTTGATACCGGGCTTTTCCCTGACCGCCGCCTTTTGCGCGCTCTTGTCCGCACCGAATCTCCCGGCAAAAGAGTGCTGAACCTTTTTTCCTATACCGGTTCTTTTTCCGTGTATGCAACAGCGGGCGGAGCGGCGTTAACGGAATCTGTGGACATTTCAAACACATATCTTGAATGGGCACGGGATAACTTTCTGTTAAATGGTTTTCATTCAGGAACAAATAAACTAATCCGTGAAGATGTTATAAAATATCTTGGAAAAGCGGTAACCGAAAAAAAACGATGGGATATTATCGTTCTTGATCCGCCTGCTTTTTCCAATTCCAAAAAAATGGAAGATAGCTTTGATCTAAAGCGTGACTTAAATACCCTTGTAAATCAATGTATTTACCTGCTTGCAAGGGGAGGAAAGCTCTATCTTAGTGTCAATGTCAAACACTCATTTGATAGCGATTATGCGGTTGACATGAGCCTTGCCCCAAGGCTTGGAGGTCTTCGTATTACGGATTTAAGCGATAAGATGACAGATGAGGACTTTAAAGGCAGAAAAATACCCAAAACTTTCCTATTTTATAATGGTTGAATAATAATGTTTTTTATATTAGAATTTAGTTAATAAATTAATAATGATAAGTAAAGGCAGGCAATAAAAATATGAACACTATTAAAGATATTTTCCTTGGAAAACGATATTCTCAAATCACTAATATCAATGAAAAAGCAAGATACATGACTATGAATTTGATATTCACGATAGTTATGGTTCCCCTGATTGTATTTGGTTTAAGCGCAATGGGGGAGGATTCTGTAAGAGCAACTATCAATTTTGGTATTGCCGGTATTTGCGTGCTTACTCTTGCTTTACTGCGAACAAAAATATCGCTAAAAATATTACCCCTTATTCCCGTTACTCTTTTTGGCGCATACTGTCTCTTTCTTCTTTATAGAGGTGAACTTTATATGTGGTTGGCAGTTTGGATTTTTGCATATCCTTTAATATCGATTTTTCTTTGCGGTATGTTATTGGGTGTTCTCTATTCAACAGCCGCTATTGTATTATCCGGTATAATGATGAATACTCCGGGAATGGCAGTTTTTGAAATGGATCCGGCAATTAAATTCAGGGTTATTGCAGGCTATATGCTTGTTTTTATTCTTACCATAATTTTTGAACATGTTAATAGACTTAAAGATAAAAAAGAAAAACAACTTAAAGCGGAACTTGAACATGAAAAAGAAAATTTAAAAGTAGAAATTGATAAAGCAACTAACGACATCTCTAATCATCTAGAAAAAGCAACAGAGGGCGGCAAGCAGCTTAACAAGGTAATAGTGGAATCTTCGGAAGCGTTAGATGTAATTGCCGGAAATATGGAAGTTACTCTGTCAGAGACCAATACCCAGCTTAAATCTGTTGAACAAACTTCAGACCATGTTTCCAAGATTGTAGTCTCTATAAATAATCTGGAAGAATCTGTTATCTCGCAGGCTACACATATAAACAATTCATCAGCATCAATAGAAGAAATGGTTGCAAACATTGATTCAATCCGTTCTGTTGCAAATGGCATAACTAAAACTGCCGATGCTCTTACCCAATCATCCGCCTCCGGCAATGAAATGATGAAAAAACTTGCAGAAGAAGTAGGGCATTTGCATGAAAGATCTCAAATGCTGCAGGATGCCAATAAAATTATTCAGGTTATTGCCGCTAAAACAAATCTTCTTGCCATGAATGCTGCTATTGAAGCGGCTCATGCCGGAGAATCCGGAAAAGGCTTTGCGGTTGTTGCGGATGAAGTCCGTAAACTTGCAGAGTCCGCAAGTAAAGAATCCAAGGGTATTAAAGAAGAAATTGCAAGAATGAATGAATCTATAAAAAGCATAACTGAAGTTACCGGAAAAACCGTTCAATCCATGAATTTGATTTTTACAGAAATTACCGCAATGGATAAAGCCTTTACGCAGGTAAATGAGGCTGTAGAAGAACAGGCTGTTGGCGGCACTCAAATCCTTGAAGCGTTAAAATCCATTAAAGAGGAGACTGAAAATGTCCGCTCTGGAAGTGAAGCTATTCACTCACAAAGCGGTTCAATCTCTAAAGAAATGATAACCCTGCAACAGATTTCTGAAAATGTAACAAAAAGGGTAACTGAAGTAAATGAAGCCAGCAAAAAAATATCAGTATATTTGGATAGCGCCAAAGAAATTGTTGCTACCTGATTTTTACGCTTCTTTAATATTGTATTTTTTCCTGAATCTTTCTATACGACCTGCTGTGTCAACCAGTTTTTGCTTGCCGGTAAAGAAAGGGTGGCAGGAAGAACAAATTTCAACCTTAATGTCCTTAATAGTAGAGCGGGTCTCTATTACATTCCCGCAAGCACAACTAATCTTTGTCATTTCATACTTTGGGTGTATTCCATTTTTCATTTTCAAATCCTCCAATATATTCCCAACTTCCCAATAATAGGGGTTTAAGGGCTTAGCTTTTAATTAATCCATGCTTCCGGTGCCAGTATTCATGGATCTTAGGAATGCTTCATTATTCTTGCTTTTCTTCATTTTGTCAACCAGTAATTCGATAATTTCGATATCGTCCATGGGGTTAATAACCTTACGAAGTATCCAAATTCTCTGCAATTCATCCTCTTTAAGCAGCAATTCTTCCTTTCTGGTTCCGGATTTCTTGATATTGATAGCCGGATAAAGGCGGCGGTCTGAAATACGCCTGTCCAGGTTGATTTCCATGTTGCCCGTTCCTTTGAACTCTTCAAAGATAACTTCATCCATTCTGGAGCCTGTTTCCACAAGGGCGGTGGAGATAATCGTAAGTGAGCCGCCTTCTTCTATATTACGCGCTGCGCCAAAGAAGCGTTTGGGCTTAAACAGAGCATTTGAGTCAACACCGCCGGAGAGGATTTTGCCTGATGTCTGTACCGTCTGGTTATATGCTCTTGCAAGACGGGTAATTGAATCCAGAAGAATAACAACATCTTTTCTGTGTTCTACAAGGCGTTTTGCCTTTTCCAGTACCATTTCCGTAACCTGAACATGGCGGCTGGCCTGTTCATCAAATGTTGATGAAATAACTTCCGCGCGGACTGTACGTTCCATATCTGTTACCTCTTCCGGGCGTTCGTCAATTAAAAGGACTATTAGATAGACCTCAGGGTGGTTTTTTGTAATAGCGTTTGCAATTTTCTGCATCATTATTGTTTTACCGGTTCTTGGCGGAGCTACAATCAAAGATCTCTGTCCTTTACCAATGGGGCAGAAAAGGTTAATAATTCTTTCACTTACGCTTTCGGTTGATGTTTCCAAATCAAGTTTGCGGTTAGGGTAGAGCGGGGTAAGGTTATCAAACGGAATTCTGTTTTGCGCAACAGACGGGTCGTCATAATTTACGGTTTCTACGCGCAGCATGGCAAAAAATCTTTCACCTTCTTTTGGACTGCGAATTTGACCATAAACGGTGTCCCCTGTTTTAAGGCCAAAAAGCCGTATTTGACTAGGGCTGATATAAATATCATCAGGACCGGGCAGGTATGAGTTTTGAGGGCTTCTTAAAAAGCCGTAACCGTCCGGTAAAATTTCCAAAGAGCCGTATGCATAAATAATACCGCCTCTTTCTGTATGCGCTTTAAGAATGGCAAAAACAATTTCCTGTTTTTTAAGAATCATCATATCGTCATGGGTAATGTTGTAACATGATGCCAATTCTCTAAGGTCTTTCATGTTTAATCTGATAAGTTCGTTTATTGTTAGTCTTGGCTTACCATTATCCTGATCTTGTCTAGGTATTGGTTTGCCATACAAATCCGGCATAGATGGTAATTTAGGCAAAGCTGGCAGAGCCTGCAATGCCTGCTCATTGCCACCATTTTCATTAGTTTGGAATTTCTCAGAGTTTTCCATTTCACCATTGGCCTGATCACCATCAAGCGCCTGAACAATTGGCTTTCTAGTTCTTCGTACTATTGCCATTTTTTTCCCCTTTATAAATAAGTATCAATTATTTCAAGTACCGCAGTTGCGGTTTTTATTCTTATCTCATTTCTGGAACCCTCAAAATGGAATTCCTTTGCAGTAATTTCTCCGTTATTACGGGCAACTGCTATCCATACAGTTCCTACCGGTGTTGAACTGCCGTCGCTGTCAGGACCTGCAATCCCTGTACAAGCTGCAGAAATACTGGCTCCGCTTTTTTTCAATGCGCCGGTTGCCATTGCTTTTGCCGTTTCCATGCTGACAAGTCCGTATTTTTGAAGCAGGCTGTTATCAATATCCAACATAGATACTTTTGCCTGATGTGTATAACATACAAAGCTGCCCCATAGCACATTTGAAGCTCCCGGCACTTCCGCTATAATAGACGAAACAAGCCCCCCGGTACACGATTCCGCCAATGCCAAAGTAAGCTCTTTTTCTTTTAATTTATCTGCCAAAATCTTTGCTGATTTTTTTTCTTTTTTCACTTTTACCTATAATTGATTCTTTGTAAATCTGCTTTTATCTCTTCTGTTGGCCTGTGGAAAATTTCCACATCTTTTTCAACATTTGTCATTTTACATTTACCTTCAAATAGTACGCCATCCGCAATACGAAGCCTTGCGGCACTGACATCTCCATGAACTTTTGCTCCGGACATCATATCAACTTTATCCATTGCCTGTACGGTGCCGGAAATATTACCAAAAACCGTAAGAGAGCTTACCGTTATATTATCAGCATTAACAGTAGCCTCTTTGTCCACAATAAGGTCTCCCTTGGCTTCAATGGTACCTCTAAAATCCCCCTGAATTTTTAGAGCTGTATCAAACCTTAAAATTCCTGTAAAACTTGTTGTTTTTCCAAGGACAACTATATTTGCTTTGCTCTTTTTTGTTTCCCTTTTTGCCATTTTATTCCTATTATTCTGAATGATGCAAAAACTTGCGTATTTGGCTTTCCAATACCGGAAGCCCAATCTCATCCTTTTTTAGATTATCCCATTCATTTATTGTTTTTTCAATCCTTGCGTCAAGCGCCGCTATCTGTTTGCGGACAGAAATTATTTTCTCACTTACCGGTTTTACAAGATTGGAAAGATCTTGCGGGTTGACATTTTCTCCGCTTGCTGTAGTATGGATTATTTCTATTGCTTTGTCAAGCTCATCAATATGCCCAATAAAGGCATCCAGAGTTTCCTTTAAATCCTTGTTTAATTCTTCCGCCAAGTTCAACCTCATTTCCCTTACAGCAATCTGAGCAAACAACGCACGATTACGAAGTACCGCATTAATGCGTGCAAGGACTTCTGTAAAGTTAAAGGGCTTTGTAATGTAGTCGTCAACTCCAGCTTCAAAGCCGGCAACCTTGTCTTTTACATCATCAAGGGCGGATAACATAATAATAGAAATGTCTTTATAGCTTGGATCGTTTTTTAATACTTTTGTAATTTCGCGTCCTGTCATTCCCGGCATGATATTATCAAGAATAATCAGATCCGGGTGAAATTTCTTAACCTTTTCAATGACATCCGGGCCATTGTCACATTTTTCTACAACAAAGCCCAACTTGGACAGCATTACATCAAAGAATTCAAGATTGATAACTTCGTCATCAGCAATTAGTATTTTCTTTTGGGTGTTCATGGTTTTATTCTACCCCATATTGCCTTAATAATCAACAGGCTTATAGCAGCAAAAATAAAAATAAAAGCAAGATAGTCCCCATATTGCGTGTAAAGAGTGTTTTTTTTGACGATTGGGACACTTGCATTCAGCCAACCCTCCGTAAAAGCAGGAATTTCGGCTATTATCCTGCCTGCGGGGTCAATGGCGCAGGTTTGCCCGGAGACGGTGGAACGCACCATGGAACGGGAATTTTCCACCGCCCTGAATACCGCCATACCCAAATGTTGATACTGCGAGGATAAACTTTCCGCCCAGGCATCATTTGTAAGATTGACAAGCATATCAGCCCCTAGACGGACAAAGTCCCTGGAAAGATACCCAAAAGTATCCTCAAAACAGATAGGGGTGGAAAAGGAAAAACCGGAATCAAGGTTAAATACGGTTTTTTCTTCACCTTTTTCCCAAAATGTAGTATCCGCTTTTAACAGGGCATTGTAAATAAAGGGAAATTGTTTTCTGTAGGGAAAATGCTCAGTAAATGGAACAAGGTGCAATTTCCGGTAAATTCCGGTATTTATGCCATTTTGATAAAGCATAGCGGCATTGTAGTCAATACGATGCCTTTCGTTTGCATTAGGGTTTTTTGCGGGGTCCATACGCCCATCATCGTTTCCAATAAGAAATGGGACATCTTGTGCCGCAAGGTAGTCTAAAAGTTCCCTGACTATAAGCCATGACCCCTGATCCTCACGATAGGTTGAATGCCAATAAATCCTGGGAATAAACGCAGTCTCCGGCCAAACCACTAATTGTAAATTGGGGTTATTAGCCAGAGCTTCATTAGAAAGACGGGTTAGAATAGTCATGTCTTTACGATAAAGCTCATGCCTTTGCCATGTCGATGGCGCCCTTGCCGCCTCCCAAGGATCAGTATTATGCTGAATAAGCGCAACCTGCACCTCCTCAGAATCCGAAAAATCTTTGTTTCTTGTTATACCAAAAACCAGCGATGCAATTAACACAACTATCCATATGATTACCGGTATCTTATTTTTATTAATCGCAAAGAACGCAAAGGAAGCAAAGCCGTCTGCCTTCGGCAGCCGCGCAAAGAAGAAATTAAATTTTAAATTCAAACTTCGCGGTCTTTGCGTCTTCACTTTGCATCTTTGCTGGAAGCTACGCTGCAAGTGCGCTAAAAAATTAGCAATCCAGAACGAAGGAAACGCAACAAGTGCGCTAACCCCCCAAACACCGGTAACACTCGCAATCTGTATCAATTCAATAAACTGCCATTGGGAATAACCAATAACCCCGTACGAATAACCCAAAAACCCGCAGGTACGCAAGTACTCATAAGCAATCCATATAGTCCACTGAACAATATAGCCTTTATTCGGGTATAACTTATCCGCCAATTTAAACAGGAAGAAAACAATGCCCATATAAAACGAGTACAATAAATAAACAAAAATCCCTGCCATTGGGTGAAAAGTACCAAGCCAATAATTAAAGAGAGCGTAAGAAAGACAACCGTAAATTATACCCCAGCCAATACAAACCGGCAAACTATTTTTTTTGATTATTAGTAAAATAGGAATTAAGGCAACCCATGCCAAAAAGGGGAGCCCTTTACTGAATAAAGGATTTGGAAATGATCCTGCAAAAAGTAATGCCGCAAAAGTTATAAGACTTAGCTGGATAAGAATACCTTTAACCCAGCCGCTTTTTATTTTCATTTACTTAAGTTTTTCTTTTTATCATCATTTATGTTCCACACAGCCTGTTTAAGCTCGCGGCCTGCCCTGAATGCAACAGCACCATGAGCGCGGATTGAGATAGTCTCACCTGTTCTTGGGTTGCGCGCTCTAGGACGGGCTTTGCGAACTTTTACTTCAAATGTCCCAAAACCGCGCAATTCAATTACCTGACGGCGAAGAAGAGCTTCTTTCATTTCATCAATGATTAAATCCATGACATCACGGCTTTCCGTGCGGTTCATTCCGGTTTTTTCATAGATAGCATCAATAATGTCAGCTTTTGTAAATTTCTTTACTGACATTAATTACCTTGCCATTTTTAATGAATTGAAATATCTTTGCATTCTGGATTTTTTACGGGCTGCCGCATTCTTTGTTATAATACCCTTTCCGGCCGTAGAATCAAGCTTTTTCATCATTTCTTTTAAAGCTGTTTCTGCTTCCGGATCTTTTTTCTGAGCAAGGGTTATAAATTTCTTTACGCTTGTTCTAACCGCGCTCTTTGCCGATTTATTGCGCAGACGGCGTTCTTCACTTTTGCGGTGTCTTTTTTCCGCTGAATCTTTTATCTTTGCCAAGGGGAAGCCTCCTACCTAAAGTCCGATGGACGGCGTTCTGTTCTTTTGCATTTTTCACATTCCGCCATATTCTTTACTTTACCGCTTTCAAAAAGGGTTTTCATCTTAATTTCTCCGCCGCAAGAGCACATAAATCTTTGAGTTGCGCTTGCAGTACGGCTGTTCTTACTTGCCTGTCCCATACTGTCTGTTTCTCCTTAATATATTTGTATTTGTATACTACCGCACTTGGTTTCTTGTTGTCAAGTAAGCCCCTAGGCTTCTTCATCCCCGCCGGGCGGGAATAAATAAAGATCAGGTAATTTAAAGGTACGGTTTAATGCATACGATTGCGGATTATGGAATCTGCTTATAGCTGTAATGCTGAAAAAGTGGCTTAACGGTTCATAATCCGGGGATTTAACCTTTATTGCAAATTTAAATTCCCTGCTTATATCCGGGGCATCCGCCGTTACAGGCCTGGGCCAAAAACTAAAAATACCCGGTGTACTGAAAATCATAGTAAAGGGATTTTGCCAGTTAGAGTTTCTCATGGGGATAAGGTCTCCGTCCAGATAAAGCGATACTTCTACATCGACAATTGGCTCAAAGCTTATTCCGTTAAAAATACGCCCTGAGATAGTAGGAATGTCAAATAGAGGGTGGTGTATTTTTCCGGGACTTAACTGGGTGCCGTCATGAGGTGCGGTTGGGCGCTGATTGTGGTTTACAAGCCGCAATCCCTTGTAAATAAGCGATGTTATATCAGCTTCCATTTGCTGACCCCTAATACTTGTAGTATCAATTCTATCAAAACCCCTGTTGGATACAATGTAGTTAGGCTCTATCCTGTTAAGGGTATAGCAGATTGTATCTACTCTACACTGATAGCACAGACAGTGATTGTCCGGGTTGCCGCTATTTTGAATCTCCTCAAAAATCTTTTGAACTGAGTTAACTACAAAGTCTTCATTTGTGTTATGAAAATCCATTCTAAAACCCCCTGTAAATTAGCATAATTATATCAGCTTATTAAATATATCATAACTTTTTGAATTTGTCTTTAGAATATCTTTATATTTTTGGTCTATAAATATTCTTACAGTATAAAGTGTTTGGATAAAAGCGTTAACCATCTCTGTCTTAAAGGCGCTGGAACTTTCGCTAAAACCGCATTTTTCATCAACCACATACAGACCTGTCTCAAAAGAGGCAGGTTCAGGTAAATCGATAATTAGCTCTTCAACTCCTAATTCACCCGCAAACCGTTCTTCCAGGCGGGTTCGTACTTTTGTGTCCCTGAGGGGTTTTAATTTTTCCTGATCATAGGGAATTTCCAATGCTGTATGAAAGAAGAGCCCTTCACGGACAGCCTGGGCAAGGTCGGAATCCTTTAACAGGGCAAAAAGGGAGTGGTCATCAAGATTGTACAACTCTGTAGGTGTAATTTTACCGTTTTCCAGGCCGCTAATTAGGGTTTTTTTTATCATTGCGGTAGCCGATCTTACATGTTTGTGCCAATAAACCGTCCTATACATCAAATACTTAGAGAATAAGATCGATTCAACATTGGGGATTAGCCGGGAGTCAATATCTGCGCCTCTTTCCTTACATGGATGCAGTCTGGAAAGGATAAAATCGACATCTTGCGCCCCATAAGGAACCCCACAGTAACGGGCATCCCTATTTAGATAGTCCAATTTATCCGGGTCAAGGGCGCCTGAAAGAAGCTTCCGGTAAAAAAGCACCTCTGAATCCGTCTGGGGTATATCCTTATCCACAATAGCGGCTGTCATAGAAGGGTCGGCGCCGGCAGCACCCACAAGGTTTTTCATTGGGTCTTCCATAATAATTTTCCCGGTTAGCGTTTCATGATCTGCAAGAAGCGGTAAATCTTTTAAAGAGTGGGTATAGGGAAAGTGCCCCAAATCATGTAAAAGGCAGGCAGCAAGGAAGGACTTTACCCCCTGGTATGAAAGCCAATCTGAAGCACCCTTTTCTACAAGGTTTTGAAGAAGCCTAAAACCAAGATGGTAAACCCCAATGGAGTGACTTGCTCTTGTATGGGTTGCTCCCGGGTAAACATGAAAAACCGGTCCTAACTGAAAAATTCGGGTTAACTTCTTAAATGGCGCGGACTCGGTTAAAAGAGACATTTTTTCTGTCATATAGACATGTCCCCACAAGACATCTCTGACAGGGTGGGTAAATCCTTCTGTTAAGGCATTTATGATCGTTTTATTCATAAGTATATACTAGCACGATAGATGATTTTAAAACACAGCCGAATACGCGGGATCCCCATTTAACATAGATTAATTCAATGAAAACCAGTGTTAATCGTCACCCTGTTCGTTAAACTACGCATAAAATCGTAAAATAAACCATTGTATTTTATTATAAAACAGTGTAACATACAACAATGTCAAATATCGGTCAAATTCATCGAAGCGAATATGAAATAATAGACAGTCAATTCCCTGTAGTCTGTGCAGAAGCTCCCGGCAGAATTCACTTATTGGGTGAAGAAGGTCAGCCGGAATCCGCTTTTTTTCTCTCTGCGGTTATAGATCGATATATCCATCTTGCTGTAAGCCATAGAAAAGACAACTCTTTCCGCTTTTTTGCTTCGGATTTGGGTGAGCGCAAGCGCAGCACAGTGAATAATATAAAATATCGCCGTGAAGATCGATGGGCAAACTATATAAAGACGGCTATTTTTGTATTTATCGATCTTGGCTATCCGGTTAAAGGGTTAAATTTTTCATTTTCAGGGGATATTCCTCAGCATATTGGGCTTGCATCATCTGCGGCAATAGAAACTGCCGCCGCTGTAGCGTTAAAAAGCCTTTATAAAGTACAAATTAGCGAGACTGAACTTGCAAAGAAGCTTTACAAAACCCATGCTTCTCTTTTTGGCAAGGAAGTTCCCCTTGTTGATTATCAGGTTTGCCTTTTGGCAAAAAAAGATCAGTTATTAGTGCTGGACTCTTCCTGTGAAGGAACCCCGGATGAAATTAAACGAATCAACTCTCCTTTTTTAAGGTATAGGTTTTTATTAGTGGACTCCCGCGTTCCCCGGTCAGGTGCGGAAAAAGAGCTTGCCTCAAGGCGAGCCGATTCCTTAAAAGGCTTAAAATACCTTTCTAAAAATCATGACGGAACTGCCTTTAAGGATTTTGCCTCCAATGATCTTTTAGAGGCCCTTGGAAACTTCCCGGAACAAATCCGCCGCAGAACAATGCACATTGTAGAGGAAATCCGTCGTGTAAATGATGCTGCCAATGCACTGGAAAAAGTTGATGCCGCAACATTCACAAAGACAATCTTCCATTCGCATGAAAGCCTTAGAGACCTTTATGAAATCTCCTGCCCTGAAATTGACTGGCTTGTAAAACGCGCTCAGGAAATGGAAGGCTCGGTAGGCTCCAGAATGACAGGGCTTGGCTTTGGCGGCTGTACTTATGCCATCATCAGAAAAGATCTTGTAGAGGAATACAAAAAACGGCTGGAAGAATATGAGCGTATTTTTGGCTTCCGTCCTGTAATTTATGAAGTAAAACTTGCATCGGGCGCAAGAGTTATCCCGGAAAGAAAAAGGGTAAAGAAATAGTGCGGATATTGCTGACCAATGACGATGGATATTCCTCGCCGGGTATTACGCTTTTGGCAGCCTCTCTGCGCAGTGCGGGGCATAGAGTTTTTCTGGCAGCCCCTAATAAAGATCGATCCGGTACTTCCCATTCCATTGAATTTTTAAACGACCCAATAAGGCTTAAAAAGATCGATACTGACACATGGTCTTGCTCAGGCACCCCTGTTGATTGTGTAATTGTTGCCCTTTTGGGAGGAATTCCTGATATCGATATTTCTACAGACGGTGTTGAATTTGATATGAAGAACGCCCCGGATTTAATTTTGTCCGGCATCAATATTGGGGCAAATCTTGGTACGGATATTGTCTATTCAGGGACAGCCGCCGCCGCCCGTCAGGGTAGTTTTTTTGGGATTCCTTCTATATCACTCTCATTGTCCCGTGAGAATTCCGGCCATAAAGGGGAATGGCATTGGGAACCGGTGGTTTCCTACATTACAGAGCAGCTTGAGGCGTTTATGGGCTATTGGAAGCCCGGTTCCTTTGTCAATATCAACTTCCCAAATATCAATAAAAAACCTTCAAATCTTGTTCACAGTTTCCCTTCTATGCGTTATTATAATGATAGGATAGTAACTTATACGGCTCCGGAAGGCGGGGTGTTCTGTTTTTCAAAATTCGGGAAGGTAGAAAATGAGCCTGCTGTCGGCAGTGATTGGGCAGAGGTTAATAAAGGTAATGCGGCGTTGTCGGTCATTATGTCGCAGCCTGTTGTTTTAAAGGATTTAGGCTAAGGGAGGGAATAGCCTGTGACAGCTCACCAGAGCGATACTGAAGAAAAATTTGATCCATCGTTAAAGATTCAGGAAGGCGTAAGGCTTTATAATGCCAGAAACTGGGATAATGCCCTGATTGAGTTGTTATCGGTAAATACCTCTGATTTTTCCAGTGAAGAAAAAATAGAATTGGCTTATTATCTTGGTTTGTGTTATGCAAAACTAAATCGATACGAAGAAGCGCTTTCCTATCTTGAGCAGGTTGTAACTTCTAATTCTGACTTTCTCCGTGTTTTTCAGTGCCGCATGACCCTTGCTTACATTTATGTTTTAACAAACCGGGTTAAGATGGCGGAATATGAACTTAAACGCCTGCAGAGTATTGGGTTGGAATCTCCTTTGCTTTTTAATACTTTGGCATATACAGCGTGGGTTCAAAAACAGCATACAGCCGCAATTGAATTTTATGAAAAAGTTTTAGAGATGGATTCTGAAAATGCTACAGCCATGAACAGCATGGGTTATATTTTAGCGGATACCGGTATGGATGTTATGCGTGCGCTACGGCTTTGCAGAAAAGCGGTGGATGCAAGACCCGGAAACCCCGCCTACCTTGATTCTTTGGGGTGGGCTTATTATAAAAGCGGGGAAAATTTAGAAGCTAGGACTTGGCTAAGAAGAGCTTTGGAAATTGCACCTAATGAACCTGAAATTCAAAAACATTTTAAAATAGTAACGGGGGAATTGTGAGGAATATTTTATTAGTATCTATACTATTCTTCTTGTTAAATATTTTTGTCTTTGCTCAGGACGAGTATATTCGTCCGGGTCCTGTTACAGGAGGGGAGGGGGCTGCCGCTATTACCGCCGCTGAAGAATTTAGAGTTGGTACTCATGCGTTTAACCGTTTTGAATACAATGAATCTATCCGTGCTTTTGAACGGGCTTTGTCATTCAGACCGGGACAACCCTTAATTTTAGAGTGGCTGGGAAATGCATATTACCGCAGCGGCCTTGAAGAAACCGCTATCCGGCAATGGCGCGCCGCAATGGATGGTTACGGCAGAAGCTCAGATTCAGGAATGTTACTTGGTACAAAAATTGAAACAGTTTCCAACAGGCGGTTTCTTCTTCCTGTAGCAAATGACGGTGTAAGATATATAGAGTCAGGAAGATACCCCGGAAGAATAGAAGAAATAACTCTCTACCGTCAGCCAACTGCTGTTTTGCCTAACAATGACGGCACTGTTTGGGTGGTTGCTTTTGGCAGTAATGAAATTGTAAAAATCGATGTAAACGGAATTATCAGAGACCGCAAGCGCGGGCCTCTTAATGGTTTTGACCGTCCCTATGATATGATTCGCGGTCTTGACGGCAGGCTTTATTTATCTGAGTATCGCGGCGGCCGTGTAAGTATTTTAGACAGCAATGGTAACTGGCAGGGATATGTCGGAGAGAGAGGTATAAGAGAAGGGCAGTTAGTTGGTCCGCAAAATCTTACAATAGATGAAGAAGGTTATTTGTATGTTGTTGATTATGGCAACAGAAGAATTTCCAAGTTTGATCCTGACGGTCAATTTATAGTTTCATTTGGTTTAAGAAATGCCGTCTTCCCGGGAATGTTGTCTCCTACAGGTATTGCTGCCGGCAAAGGAAGAATCTTTGTTGCAGACTCTGCCGCAAAAGTTATTTATATGTTTGATCCTAACGGCAGCTATCTTGGAAGGCTTGCCGCTGATGGTTTAATTGGCCCGGAATCTTTACGATTCATTTCTGATGGTACTCTTCTTGCCGCTGACACTTCCAGAGTTCTTCAAATTGATGTTGACTCCGCCATTGTCCGTGAGTTAGGTGTAATTGGGGGATCCCGCACAAGAATAATTGGCGCGGATATGGACAGTAACGGAAATATTCTTGCGGCAAACTTTAATACCGGTGAAGTTACTGTAATGACTCGTTTTGATGATTTAGCTTCCGGTTTTTTTGTTTTGGTTAGAAATATAAACGCTGAACGGTTCCCGCAAGTTACCGTAAATTTAACAGTAGAAGACAGGCTGCGCCGTCCTATTGTGGGGTTAGACAATAACAACTTCCTTTTATCTGAAAGGGGTACTCCTGTAAATCAGCAGGTTCTGCTTTCACCGGGTTACCGTTATAATGGAGCGGATTATTCTCTCCTTGTAGAAAGATCTCCTGCAACTGCCGCTCTCCGTGACGATCTTACTGCCGCTTCCAGAGATATTAGCCGTGCCATAAATGAAATGAACAATTCAAATTCAACGGCAAGAATAATCTCCGTTATTGGAGCCGGCACTCAACCCCGCCGTGAAAGACATGATATCTCTTTAGAAAACGCTGTCCTCAGTACTGCGGACAGTTACAATGCCGCCTGGCGTTTTGATATGGCTCTGCGCGTTGCCGCTACGGATTTATTGCCTGTGGCTCCAAAAAGGTCTGTTGTGTATATAGGCAGCGGGGATTTAGGGGAGCTTGCATTTGAACAGTACAGTCTTTCAGAAATGGCAGCCTATCTTGCAAATAACGGGATTGTGTTTAACGCCATTATTGTAGGCGGTAGTCCTGTTTCAGCGGGAATTGAATATCTATGCTTTGAGACAGGCGGTAAAGCGCAGCACCTGTACCGTCCGCGCGGCATTGGAGAACTTATAAAAAGCGTTGCAGATACTCCTACAGGGCTTTACAGCTTTACATATACTTCCAGACTGCGGACAGACTTTGGAAGAGCATGGCTTCCGTTAGAAGCTGAAATCTACTTAATGGAAAGATCCGGCAGAGATAGCACCGGGTACTTTCCGCCAATGGAGTAATAATATGTCATATAAATGGGACTCAAACCTGGAAACAGGTTATGAAAAAGTTGACAACCAACACAAACAATTAATTGCAGTGTTAAATGATCTTATTACAGCATCAAAAGAAGGCAAAAAAGATGAAATTTTTAAGGTTTTAGAATTTCTTAACAGCTATACAATTATACATTTTAAGACAGAAGAAGACCTCCAATTAAAATATGAATATGACGATTATGCTGTTCACAAACAATACCATGATGCATTTAAAGTTAATGTTGCAAATTTCAGCAAACGGCTTGCAGAAGAAGGCTCCTCTTTTGATTTATTAGGCGTAATAACAGAAACCATCGGCGACTGGTTTATAAACCACATCAAGGGCGATGATTTTAGGATGGCGGCTTTTATTAAGTCTAAGGAGAATTTGTTGGCATAATCCTTTCCCCTAAGGCCTTGTGATCTCCGCTAAACCATGCTACAATCTCAATAATGTCCAATATTATAGAAATGATTGGGATAACCAAGACATTTTCCGGCATAACGGCAAATGATAATATAACTCTTAGGCTTAAAAAAGGTGAAATCCACGCTTTGTTAGGTGAAAATGGAGCGGGCAAGACTACCCTTATGAATATACTTTTTGGGCTGTACAAACTGGATAAGGGGTCTATTATAAAAAATGGAAAAAACGAACAAATAAACAGCCCAACGGATGCGCAAAAACTTGGGATTGGCATGGTGCATCAGCATTTTAAGCTTGTTCATAATTTTACAGTTTTGGAAAATATAATTTTAGGTGAAGAACCTGTAAAAAACGGCATTCTTAGTTTAAATAGTGTCCGTAATAAAATAATTGAACTTTCTAACCGTTATAAATTTAATATTGAACCTGACTCTATTGTTTCTGAAATAACGATTGGAATGCAGCAAAGGGTAGAAATTTTAAAAATGCTCTACCGTAATAATGAAATTTTAATTTTTGATGAACCAACAGCAGTTTTAACACCGCAAGAAATTGATGAATTAATGCGTATTATGAAAAATCTTGCGGCAGAAGGAAAATCTATTTTGTTCATTACGCATAAATTAAATGAAATTAAAACTGCGGCTGACCGCTGTACTGTATTAAGAAACGGCAAATTAGTTGGAACAGTTGATGTTGAATCTGTCTCTAAAGAAAAATTATCAGAAATGATGACCGGCAGAAATCTTAATTTTAAAATTGAAAAAACTCCTGCACAGCCCGGGGATGTTATTCTTAAAGTGGAAAATCTTAACTTTGCAAGTAAAATACACGGCAGGGCGCTTGTGAATAATGCAAGTTTTGAAGTTTGTGCAAATGAAATTGTCTGTATTGCAGGCATTGACGGCAATGGGCAGCAGGAATTAATTCAACTTATTACCGGAATGTTAAAGCCGGACTCAGGCAGCATCAATCTTACATGAAAAAATATTGCACATATTCCGGAAGACAGGCAA
>Ga0099364_10001650_pt1 | contig 36437 bp, 20 predicted proteins | sample TergutTh196P3_FD_73070 | JGI IMG/M metagenome (GOLD analysis project Ga0099364, IMG submission 73070) | Microcerotermes parvus P3 segment gut microbial communities from Pointe-Noire, Republic of the Congo - Th196 P3 | ecosystem: Host-associated > Arthropoda: Insects > Digestive system > Gut ... | reverse complement strand
ACAGAGGCTTGCCATTGCGCGGATATATCTGAAAAACCCGCCGATTATCATATTTGACGAGGCAACATCCTCCCTCGACAGCGAAACCGAACAGCAAATCCATAAAGCATGGGAGTCAGTGCTGACCGGGCGGACTTCCATCATTATCGCCCACCGCCAAAGCTCAGTAATGATGTGCGACCGCGCCGCCTTGATGGAAAACGGGAAAATCGTCAAGATAGGCACACCCGAAGAACTGGGCAATCGCTTACGAAGACGGGGCAGTACCGTGCCTTGCGCTCGGACGGCTGTTTCTGTGCCCCTTGTCGCTCAATGACGCATCCTGCGTCAATTCGCGATCGCTCCAACATCCATGTATACGCTCTGCGGGGCACAGAAACAGCCATCCTCACCGGCACAGTAAACACTTTTGCTTTCGTAAGCGATTGCCCAGACACAAAGAGCTTTTCGCATAGTTAAAGCACACCCCATGTTACCCAATTCTCAACTGCGGTCCGCAGGCCGCATCAGGAGGTCGATCCGGATGCGTACGAAAATTAAATACAGGCTCAAGATGCTGCGAGTTCTAAAGCCGTTTGCGTCCGGTGTGAAAAAATACCTGCTGCTGAACCTTATTCTCAGTCTATGCATCATGCTGCTTGGCTTCATTCTGCCGTTGTTTTACAAGCTGTTCATCGACGATGTAATCTTAGGCGGCAGGCTGGCGCAAATGCCGCTTGTAGCCGCCGGTTATATCGGCGTTTTGCTGGCCGGCACGGGGCTGTCTTACGCGAAGAATTATAGTACGAACCGTCTCGTGAACACAACGACATTCCGGGTAAGAATGAGAATACTGCGCGGCTTCTTCCGCCGCGATTTCAGTAGCTATGATAACCAAAGCGTGGGCGATATGAAAATGCGGCTGGATGACGATACAGCCTGCATCGCGGCATACGCGGGGTTGCAGACGGTTGATTATACCATCGCCTACGCAACGCTAATTATCGCGGCTGCCCTGCTGTTCATCATTGAATGGCGGCTTGCTGCTTTCTCATGCGTGGCGATTCCCATAACTTTCTGGTTTGACCATATTATTGCCAAGCGCGAAAATACCGTGCTGGATAAGCAGAGGGTGAATAACCAGCAGATGTCAAGCTGGCTTCACGCCTCCGTTCAGGGGTGGCGCGAGATAAAGGCATTGAATCTTCAAAAACATGAGGAGCGGCAGTTTGTGCGGTATATTCACAAGTTCGCCATTTATAACGGTACATGGATAAACTACTGGACAGCGCGGCATTTGGTCATCCCAAAAATCAAAGAGGAATTTTTCATGCAGTTTTCATTATACTTCATTGGCGGCTTATTAATAATCGGGGGACGTTTCGAGATTGGCGCACTGCTTGTTTTTATGCAGTATTATGGTCTTTTATCAGAGGGGATCAAGACCGTATCTGGAACAGATGCGGAGCTTCTTACCAACATGCCGCAGAGCGACAGGGTGATTGAAGAACTAACCCGCGCTGACGAAGCACCCGGCTTGAAGCAAAGTCCCGGCATAAGCAACGCAATCGAACTGAGAAATGTTAATTTCACTTATCAGGATACGGCGGAAAATGTAATCAGCAACCTCAGTCTGTTAATTAGCGACGGCGAGCGGGTTGCCATCACGGGTAAAAGCGGGGCGGGCAAGACTACGGTACTCAAATTGATTATGGGTATGCTGCTTCCGACCAGCGGGACGGTGCTGTTTTCAGATAGGGATATTAACGAATTGAGCATTGAGGCTGTACACCGCAGGATCGGATTCATCATGCAGGAGAATGTGCTTTTCAACGCCAGCATCCGCGATAACCTGCGCTACGCCAATGATAAGGCCACCGATACCGAGCTGGAGGCCGCTTGCCGGAAAGCGCATATTTATGATTACATCAAAAGCCTGCCGGACGGCTTTGACACGGTGATTGGCGAGCGCGGGATAAAACTCTCGGGCGGCCAGAAGCAGCGCATTGTGCTTGCACGGCTCTTCCTCCGCGATGTCGGCGTTTTCATTTTTGACGAAGCCACAAGCGCGCTTGACCAACACAGCGAGAGCGTCATACACGACGCTATAAAAAGCATTGGCAAGGACAAAACGATTATTGTCGTCGCGCACCGCGAAAGCTCCCTTGCGCTATGCGATAGGGTAATAATGCTGTAGTTCCGTTTTAATTTAAGTGATTGGCTAAAGTGTTGACATTATCATCATTTCGGATATAATGATATCATTATCATATATCAGCCGAAAGGAGAAATAAAATGTCATACATAAAACGAGATATGGAAGATGTTTTTATGCGCGCTGCCGGGCAGTTCAGGGTTGTCTTAGTGACCGGTCCGCGTCAAGTCGGCAAAACTACTATGTTGAAAAAGCTAATGGAGGGAACAGACAGAAAGTATGTGTCCCTCGACGATATGGCCTCGCGCGATTTAGCGAAAAACGACCCGAAAATGTTTGTGGAAACATACTCACCGCCTGTTTTCATTGACGAGGTGCAATACGCGCCTGAGTTGTTCAGCTATATCAAGATTCAGGTTGATAACAGGCAAAAACCCGGCGATTATTGGTTATCGGGTTCGCAGGTATTCCGTCTAATGCGCGGAGTCAGCGAGAGTTTGGCTGGTCGTGTCGGTTTGCTTGACTTGCTGCCATTATCGCAAAACGAGATTTACAATAAAAAACCATGCACTCCGCTTGATACAAGCTTTGACAGTCTCAAAGATAGGGTAAGCAACATTCCTGAGGCCTCTCCTGTTGACATCTTCACGCGGATTTACAACGGCGGCATGCCGCAGGTTATCGCAATCGGAACGGATAGCCGGGATAGGTTTTTCAATAGCTATATCCGCACATATTTAGAGCGCGATGTCCGCGATTTGTCCGGCAATATTGATGTGCTTAAGTTCCATCGCTTTATGATTGCGGTTGCCGCTCGGACAGCTCAGCTTGTAAACTTCAAAGCTATCGCCGACGATGCGGAAATCGACCAAGCGACATCAAAAAACTGGCTCAACATTCTTGAAACCTCGGGGCTTATTTTCTATTTGCACCCTTATTCAAACAATCTCCTAAAACGCACCATAAAATCACCAAAACTCTATTTTTACGATAGCGGGCTGGTTGCCTACCTAGCGCGATGGAACAGCGTCGAGACACTGATGAACGGCGCGCAAAGCGGTGCTTTGCTTGAGAATTTTGTGGTTTCCGAAGTTGTAAAGGGGTATTATAATAGCGGAAAGATGCCGTATCTTAACTATTTCAGAGATAAGGATAACAAGGAAATAGATTTGCTTTGGGAAGCAAACGGAACGCTTTATCCGCTCGAAATCAAGAAAACATCCAACCCGGACGTTCGTATGACGAAAGAATTTTGCAAATTAGAAAAAAGCGGCAAAATCTTAGGCAAAGGCGGTGTCGTATGCCTTTACGGTGATTTTCTGCCGCTCAATAGGGATAACGCTATTATACCGATAAGGTGCGTGTAGGGGATAAAGACACGCTACAAAGAAACGTCACCTGCTTTTCAGGTTGACGTAGGCTGCTCCAAATCGGGATACGCCGTTACGAAGGCGTTGCATGAGTTTGATGCGTGAGCACATTTTACAAAAGTTTCTTTGCTTAGTTGGTGTAGTACGAGGTTTCGGTACGCGTTTCTTACGTTCATGCTTGTTTTCCTATGAGCCTTATGGTATATTCAAATAACAAGCGGATGTTTATAAGACAGTCAATGCGGCGGCGACACCATAAGGAGGCGAAGATATTATGCAAAGGGTTTTTGGGGATAGGAATCGGATTGATTTAGGAAGCAGCGAGTTCCGCAGCTTCATTTCACAAGGAAGCCTATATATCGACAAAACTATGTTTATCGAGCATGTTTTGCAAGAAGCATCGAATGTCTTGCTATTCACCCGCCCGCGTCGGACCGGAAAGAGCCTGAATCTTGATATGCTTCGGACGTTTCTGGACTGCAAGCAAGACACAAAGTATCTGTTTAAGGAGCTATATATAGAAGATAGCCAAGTGTTTGAAAAAATTAACAGCTATCCTGTGATATACCTTAACTTCAAGGAGCTAAGGGCTGAAAATTATAAGGATAAGCTCAATGAGTTAATTCAGAAGGTAACTTTATGCTATCTGACTGATGAGCAGACAAACAGATGGGTAAGCAGATGCTTTGAACAATCCGCTGAAGATACCGGGGCATTACGCAACTTGATTGAGAACATCCATGAAGCATATGGCGTAAAACCTTTCGTACTAATTGACGAGTATGACAAGCCTCTTATGGACAACATAAGCAGCAGCAAGTACGACAACATCAGAGACTGGCTTAAAAACATTTTTGAATCCGCTCTTAAAGACAACCCCCATCTGGAAAAAGGGATAATGGTCGGTGTTACGAGGGTTTCGCAGGAAGGCTTGCTGAGCGGGCTGAATAACCTTGATGTCTATGATGTGTTTAGGGCGAGCGCTTTTGACGGCGATTTTTCGCTGACCGAGGAAGAGGCCGTTGAGCTTCTGGGCAGCGGGCAGCTCGAGGCGGCCAGGGAATGGTACAACAACTACCGCGTCGGCAGCAAAAAGCTATACACCATGTATTCCGTCCTGACATACATAAAAAACGGCGAATTAGGCAACTACTGGGGAATGAGCGGCTCTATGGAAATGCTCATAGATGCGCTTACCCCAGAGCGTACAGACGCGATAACCAACCTCATAGCAAGCGGCAGTGAAATAGAGACGCAGATAGAGCGGCGTTTGTCTTTACGGCTGCTCAGAAACATGGATATAGATGACGATTCGTATTACTCCTTTGCGATTCAAACAGGGTATTTAACATATGAAAAACTAGCCGACATCAAAACATTCAGAGTTTTCCTACCCAACAAGGAACTGCGAGAAGTGTGGGAAAGCTTCATACTGAGGAATGTTCTAAAGAACAAGCACAGAAACCTCCGTGAAATCTTCAAGAACATAGCAGCCACAGAGGAGTTTAGCCATAATTTTCAAGATTTCGTGAGTTTTCAACTGTCCTCCTATGATATTGGCAAGGAGTTGGAAAAGACATATCATGTGCTGGTCTTCGGTCTTATCCTCGGCGCAGGGTTCAAATGCAACTCGAACCGCGAGCGGGGCTACGGCCGCTACGACCTCTGGCTGGAAGGCCCGGAATTCAACGTCATCATAGAGTTCAAGAAAGCGCGGAAGGATACCGAAGATTTAGAGGATCTGGCCACGGCGGCTATCGCACAGATTGACAAACGTAAGTATTACGCGAAGTTCCCCGACAGCAAGCCGCTATACAAAGTAGGCGTAGGGTGCTATAAGTCGGAATGCGCCGTGGAGACGGTGCTGCATGAGTTTGATGCGTGAGCATTACAAGATTATCTGCTTTATCGTTTACAATTTACTCTCAAATACAATACACACCTAAGCAATAATACCCCCTACCCCGCATTCGCAGTCTTCTCTTGCTGCGGGGGTTTAGCGTTGCCGTGGGACAGCGCTTTGTCGAAAAACTCTTTGTGGAGCGCGTACAGGCCCGGGCATTCTGTTTTCAGGCGTATCAGATGCGGGCGGTAGCTCTCAATTTTATTAATAATGCTGTATCCCAGCGCACTCAGATCATCTCCCGCGCCATCGGACTCATCGTCTTCGATCAGTATGCGAAATAATTTGCCGAATAATGCCGGATATCTGCCGGTTACCGAGTCCGGGTGGCGCTTCGTCTCAGCATATACTAAATCAGCAACAGCATAATCATCCGCATTAGGCAGCATATCCACCATCTGGCGTATATATGAGAGCACTTCACGCTTGCCGGAGAACTTGAAATAACCAAGCAGCTCTTTGATAATGCCGGCATAGTCATCCTTCACCTGCCTGCCATCCTTCTTGATCATGGTGATGATCCGCTTTAGATATTCCACCGAGTTTGCCCGGCAGGCAATGTCGGCATAGAAAAACGCGCTGTAATACAGCTTCGCGCTTTCTATGCCCCTGTCTTTGAGCGTATCAACAGCATTGATACATACACGCGCAGCCATATTATGCTCCGATGCCCATGCATAGCAAACCATCAGGTTTTCCCACGCCCTCACATCACCCGGGTCAACCTGTATTATCTGCACATACTGGGTTATCGCTTTCCTGTACCATTTGCGCGCGAAACATGCGTCTGCCAGCCTTCTCGTATACTCGATTTTATTTGGCCGCAGCGCGCTGAGTTCCTCCCACATCCATACTGCTTTGTTGCGGTTTCCTGAGTCTATGTATGCCTGAGCGAGCAACTCCTTTATTTCAACCGACTGCGGGCAGCGCTCGGCAGCCATTTCAAGGATGCCGGTGCAGTCTTCGAGCCGGCGTTCTTCACGGGCTTTGTAAGCCTGCTTTAATAGATATGTCGCTTCTCTGCGGAAGAAATCACCCGAATCCTTCCACTTCCCCGTACCGAACCTGCGGTTGTTAACCATAAGTTAATACCCCGTAAAACATTCTAATCTACTAACATTAGCGTTACTAAAAAGGTAAAGTGAGCTTCACCCACAATCCAAATCCGTTCCCCGTCCTAACTCTCCATTCTCAGTTCTCGGTTTATTTAGTTTCCGGCATATACTTCTTCATTTTTTCAAGCACTGCCGATATGTTGATTGGTTTTCCGATATGATCGTTCATGCCTGCTTTCAGGCATCTCGCTATGTCCTCCTTAAACACATTCGCTGTCATAGCTACAATAGGGATAGTCTTCGCTTTCGGCGAATCGAGCGACCTGATTGCCTTTGTCGCTTCGTATCCGTCCATTACCGGCATTTGAACGTCCATAATCAGCATGTCGTAAGAATCCGGCGCTTCGGCAAACATATGGACAGCTTCGCTGCCGTTGCCGGCTACGTCGATTTTTATGCCGGTCGGCTCCAAAAGAGAGATTACGATCTCGCGGTTTATCTCAACATCCTCAGCAAGTAATATGCGGCGGCCCTCGTATAACCCCTCAATGTTCTCGACAGTCAGAACCGGCTCATCCTCATCGGGGGAGCAGTATTCTCTGAGTATGTCGGTTATGGTAGACGGGAAAATCGGTTTCTGGAGAAACTTAGTGACACCCGAAGCCGAAGCTTCTTCAATTATGCCGCTTATTTCTGCTGCGGAAATGAGCACTATAGCGCATTGCTTCTCCGAATGCCGCTGCTTAATCATTTTTGCAAGCTCCAGCCCATCCATCACCGGCATACGCCAGTCGATAAAGTAAATGTCATACAAGCCGTTCTTCTCTATCAGGCTGAGCGCCTTTTCGCCGCTTTCGGCCACATCGCAGGAAGCCCCCTGTAATTTCAGAATACCCCGGAAATCAGATAGAATATACGGGTCGTCATCCACGGCAAGGATTTTTATCTCGTCAAGCCCGATAACCGCAGTCTGCTCCTTATGCATCGGTTCGTTCCCGCATTTCACCTTTACGGTAAATGAGAATGTCGAGCCTTTCCCCAGAACGGACTCCACCCATATTCTGCCGTCCATCATCTCTACGATGTTCTTGCTGATCGAAAGCCCGAGACCCGTGCCTCCGTATTTTCGCGTAGTGTCGGTTTCAGCCTGTGTGAATGACTGGAACAAACGTGTCTGGCTCTCCTCGCTAATGCCTATGCCTGTATCGGTAACGGCTATCTTAATCTCGCAGATATTGTCTTTTTTGCCGATGAAATATGTGTTCAGCCTGATAAACCCTTCTTCGGGCGTGAATTTGACTGCGTTTGCCAGGAGGTTTGTTATTACCTGAGCCAACCGCTGGTCATCGCCGATCAGACAGGGCGGGATTTGCCTGTCTACATATACAATGAACTTCTGCCGTTTTTCCTCCACACGGAAATTCGTCACATTCACCGCGCGTTTCAGCATTTTCTCGAACATGAACTCATTATATGAAAGCTCGAATTTATTTGCCTCGATTTTCGACATATCCAGCACGTCGTTGATTACGCCTAAAAGATGATTTGAAGCATCCTCAATCCTGTCAAGAGTGTATTGGATCCTATCGAGATTATCCGATGATTTCCCTATTGTTGTCATTCCGATTATCGCGTTTATCGGCGTGCGTATCTCGTGGCTCATATTCGCAAGGAAGTCGGATTTCGTCCGGCTGGCTAATTGCGCGTTTTCCAGCGCTTCTCTTAATTCCTGCTGAAGTTCATGTGTCTGGCTTATGTCATCCGTGCTGCCGACTACTCCGATTATCTTACCATGCTCATTGAAGATCGGTGATGTGAATGATTGAAAAACCACACCGTCAATATCGCCTATCCATGTCTGCGGGCCATCTGTAAATGTTTTCTCAACATGCTCGATAATGTCAAGATGCCTGTTTTTGCTCCTTGCGACTTCAAGCTTTTTGCCTTCGAGAAACGATGGCTCGACCCCGATTGTCGAGAGGTATTGACCGTTGAAGGTTGTAATCACGCCTTTTCGGTCAACACTCCACACAACGCCTTTATAATTGCTCATGACGGCCTTTAGCTGCGCGGCGTTCAGCTCGAGTTCGGCAAGACGGCGTGCCTGCTTGATAATGATGAAGATTGCAATAGCCAGCGAGACAATGAGCCCCGCTGCGCCAATCCATAAAAGCGTCGGCGGCGGCCCTGCGCTTTCGCTGTTTTGCGTCATATCGCACGCCGACAAAACACATATAATCATTGCTGTTAATAATAAAACGCCTATCATTCGCGTTATGGATATAATCAGATGTTTTTTGTTCATGATTTTATCTCTTTCCATTTTTCTGACTTATGCGTTATTTGTGGATTAAGCAGTTATAATCATGCCTCTATTGCAGTATAATGCAAAACAATGATGCTTGCAAGTAGAAATTGTTCATAATATTTCTATACAAAATTCTTTACATTTGTGGTAGACTGCTTGTGATGGTGCTTTGCTGTCGTTACGGAGGAATATTTTATATGAAGATTATGCGTAAAATCGAGGTTTTCGGCGATTCTATTTTGAAGGGCATCCAGATAAACCCATTTAACAGGCGTTACCATGTAAACAACAATATCGACATCGACATGCTCAGCAAAAAGTTTTCGTTGAATATTGTCAACCGCTCGAAGCTGGGGTGTACGGTTACAAAAGGCAAGCTCCTTCTCGATAAGTATCTCAACGAGACCCCGGATGCTACTGCTATTGTCATGGATTACGGAGGCAACGATTGCGACTTCGACTGGAAATCCGTTTCGGCCAATCCGCATTTAACGCATGAGCCCAATACGCCTATCGGAGTGTTTAAGAGGGTTTACACCGACATGGTTGACCGGATTAAGGGAAAAGGGATCCGCCCGGTAATCGCCAATCTCCCGCCCATTGATCCTCAGCGTTATTTCGACTGGCTCTGCAAAGGCTTGAACAAAGCAAATATCATGCACTGGCTTGAGGATGTAAACACGATATACCGTTTTCAGGAGTTCTATTCACGCACCGTTGAGGAGATTGCGCGCGGCACCGAGGCTTTGCTTGTTGATTTGCGCGGCGCGTTCCTGAGCGAACGCACCTTAAGCCGCTTTCTCTGCGAGGACGGCATCCACCCCAATACCGAAGGCCAGAGGCTGATAACCCAGGAGTTCACAAGATTCTGCGCCGCAGTCCCCGCACTGGCAACGTAGGCGGGGTTTAAGCCTTATGGCGGGGCGCGGTTTCATCCGATGCTTGAATGCTTCCTTGTCACCGGCAAAGTAAGCAGGATTTATGCCTTATGGTATCTGGCGAACCGCTCTTCTCTTTCAGCTTTCCAGGAATGTATATTTATTCCGCCCTGTTTGCTTCGATTCATACATGGCTTCGTCGGCGCGCTTTAAGAAATCCTCCCAGCTTTGCCCGTAATTTACCTTCCCTGTCGTAACCCCGACTGAAATAGTTACATAATCTGCTGCATCGCTTGCTTCATGCGGCAGATTCAGTTTTCGCACGTTTTCTATCAGCTTCTCCGCAATCGATATGGCGCCGGATTGCTCTGTGTTGGGCAGTATCAAGACAAATTCCTCACCGCCATACCTCGCCGCGAAATCACTTGACCTGCCGATGCTGCCGGCCACTGCCGTCGCGATGGCGCGCAGACACGCATCCCCCTGCTCATGGCCGTATGTGTCGTTGTATCTCTTGAAGAAATCCACATCCACCATAAGCATACTGATTATACCGCGTGTGCGCATCAGTATACCCATGATATGCTGTAAATTGCTTTCCATGAAACGTCTGTTGTGTATACCTGTAAGCGCGTCGTAGTTTGCTTTTGTGAACCAGTCTTTTATTGCCTGTGACAGTTCGCCCAGTTCATCACCGCGCTCTATGCCGTAGACATTCCCCTCATTGAACTCATTGAGCTTCAATAAGCTCTTGCGAAGCCTACCCAACGGCAGAAACAACATGCGGTAACTGACGGCGTTGATAGAAAGCGCGAAAGCAACCAGCACAATTAGCATTGCAACAGCCGTCGGGAGAAACAATGGCATATCCAAGGACGAGGATGAGTCGTAAATTATTACCGCCGTCCAGTTTGTGAACTTGATCGGGGCGATCGTGGCATGACGGTACGGCGCGGGCGTAAGCGCAGCAATCACAGGAAGGCTGCTTGGGTTGAAATGTCCGTCTGCGCTGTCGAGATGCTTCCTCACAGCACTAATGAGCTTAGGTTCGGGGTATATTTCCTCGATTGCAGTCTCAAACCCGCTCTGCAGGAGCTCCTCCTTGCCCAGCATCGCGCTGTCCATGTACACTATCCCTTTTTCGTCAATTATAAAGCCCCGTGTCGTATCCGGATTAAACTGAGCAAAAAGCTCGCCCGCAACATGCGAAAATTCCAGCCCGGTGCTGATTAGCCCGATTGCAGTCCCGCCTATGGTAACTTTATAGTTTATCCACACACGCTTGCTGTGCTGCAATTCGTCCATGGCTACATTAAGCGTGTATTCGTATTGCGGCACAATGCTGTCGAAAAACCAGCTATCAGCCGGGGCATCCTCATTGAGCGTATTAAACGGCACCATACCGCTTTGTGGATACTCCCCTTCTATTTTGTATTCGTTTAGCGATCCAAGCGCGACAACATAGAGGTTGCTGCTGTATAATCCGCTGATTATGCTTGAAAGCTCTGAGTACGCATGATACTGCTTTTCATCATCAAATTCATCAGCCAGCCATTCCATAACAGCATTGGAGCGCGCGGCAGCGGAAAGCAAGCTTACCTCCTTTGCGATATGGGCGCTGAGCGCATCTGCGGAGCTTATTGCGTAGCGGCCTGCGTAATCTGATGATATTTTGCTGATTATCCTGTTAACCGTCGCCACCGTAACCCATGCCATGATGAAGAAAGCAAGCAGAAACAGAAAAATACTGATGTTCCTGAAGCGAGCGGATAATCTCCCCTCACCCAGCAGCAAACCGCGCAGCTTTGTAATGCTCTTTCGTTTCATCTGTCAGCTCCCTCTGTTGAGCTAATTTATTCTACATATTATATCCCAGAAGCAAGAAAATGGCAATAGGAGAGGAAAAATACATAGGGCACTCGCATACGAAGCAAAATGTTTACTGCCGGCGAGGACGGCTATTTATGTGCCCCGCAGAGCGCAAGGCACGGTATAGACTATAATAACCCAGTAATCGGTAACCTTTCCAAAGCAACCGCTTCGCCTGTAGCAAAGAAGTATACTGCACATTCCTTAACATGCTTTTGCGTTATACGCTCCAGCGCCGCCGAATATGCGGCTATCTGCGGAAAATAGCTTGCTGCCTTTTCATTCTGCGTCTCAACTGTAACATAATCCGTCTTGAAGTCAATCACAATAAGCTCCCCATCTTCCTCAAAGAAACAGTCCACCACTCCTTGAATGAGAATACTGTCTTCGCATCCGGAGCCTGCTTCGCCCGGGTAAAACTGCCCTGCATCTGTTAGGAGCGTAAATTTAAACTCCCGTTTTACGTTCTGTGCCCGAAGCAACCGCTTACCTATACCTGAATTGAAGAAATGCATAATTTTCCGCGCATCGACATTCCGGACCTGCTCTGATGTAAGATAATTCGACGCTACAAGTCTTTCCAGCTCCCTGTTTATGCTTTCTACATCGCCGCAAGCAGCGTAGTCTATGTATTGCATAGCCATGTGCAGCGCCGTGCCTTTCTCGGCGGCAGTCATTTGTGCTTGCTGCGTAATGAAATCCGGGCGGAGGATTGGTCTGCTTTGCTTACCGAGCCGGGAAGTGAGAATTGAGAACTGGGAATTTTCCCCCTCGGCGGGTGGCGGTTGATCTATGTTATGGTTTGTTACGGCTTGTCTGCTTACGTCAAACTGTGCGCTGTCGGGATCCTTTTCCAAGTCGGGGTGTTTGTCTTTGATTTGTGTTACGGTTAGTTTCGAGGGGAGATTTGTGGCATTTTTGTGGGGGTAGCTGTAAGAGAGTTGAGCATGGAGAGCGGAGAGATGAGCGGTGAGTTGGGAATCGGGAACCGAGAGCGGAGGGTTGAAAGCATATAGCGGAGAGTCAGGTTGGGAGTCGGGAGCCGGGAGCGGAGAAGGAATAACGGAGAACGCAGGGGCGGGAGAGGCAGGTTGCGGGTTTTTACATTGAGTATCTTCATATTCAGATAATTGACTATTGACCATATTATATGGGCTTTTGACTATCTCTTGCTGTCTGCCGACCGCCTCTTGCTGATTGCCTATTCTTGGCGAATGTATTGATATAGCTATGAAGTTTTGCCGGGCATTCAGAGCGGAAATTAACAGCCAGCCTGCGGGGGTTTTTATTTCCTCCATTATCTGCGGGGCTATTTTCCTGTTTTCTTGTAAATTATTACTGAAAACCAGCTTTGACAATTTTTCCATCTCTTTTTGTGCATCGCTCAGCGCCGCTGTGATTATCAGCTTCTTCTCCGCGCGTGTCATCGCAACATATAATACCCGAAGCTCCTCCGCCATCATTTCCGAAGTGAGCTTGCTTTGTATCGCGGTACGCGCTAATGTTGTATATTCGATACGCCGCTCCAAGTCCGTACGCATACACCCAATGCCAAACTCCGAATGGAATACAAGCGGCTGTCTTGCATCGGCGTTATTCGGTTTTTTTGATGTGTCAGCTAAAAACACCACCGGGAATTCAAGCCCCTTTGATTTGTGAATGCTCATTATTCTAACGGCGTTCTGTTCTGATACGGCAGCATCGCTTATTGGCTCGGTTCCCCTCTCCTGAAGCCCTCTTATGAAAGCGAGGAACCCATGAAGCCCCTTGTACCCGCTCTGCTCAAGATTGCGTGCGTTCTCGGCTAACAGAATCAGGTTCTCACGCCGCCGGTCTCCATTCCGCATTGCTCCTACGCGGGCAAGCAGACCTGTTTTGTTATACATATGCCAGATGAATCTATCCGCAGGCATGTCAGGGGCTAACATGCGTAATTTATTTATGTCTCGCATAAACACCGCACATCTTTCGTTTGTTTCCGAGGCTATTGCCAGCGCTTCATAAAAGCCGGTATCCATAGAGCCTGCGCGTATCTCCGCCAGTTCATCCGCTGAAAAGCCATACACAGGCCCGCGCAGCGCGGCAGCAAGCGGGATGTCTTGCATCGGGTTGTCGATCACTGTTAATAAGGACAACGCAGCCGACACCTCTATAGTCTCGAAGTATCCCTCGCCACCCGGCATATCAACCGGTATCCCCTGCTCTCTCAGCGCGGCGGCGTACTGCCACGCCTTGTTTTTTAATGAGCGCAGAAGGATTACGATGTCGGAGTAGCTGTGATAAGAGCGCGGAGTGGCTTGAGAACCGAGGGATGAAGCCGGGGACGGTTGAAAACTGAGGGTTGAGTGTTGAGTGCTGCCGCATCCTGTCAGCTCCTTGATGCGTAATGCTATGTGGCGGGCTTCTGCTTGTGTTTTTGATGGGTTTTCTTCGTCATCGTTCCCGTCTTCATCGTTATCATATATTGGCGTATTTATGTCAATCACGTTGAACTCTACAGCAAGCTGTGCGCCTGAGTCCGGTTCTGTGTCCGCATCGTCCTCTTTACCCTGTACTAGCTGCTCTTTTTCAGTGTAATCCATTTCGCCGAATTCTACTGACATTATTTGGCTGAACACTTGGTTGACCGCTTTGAGGATGCCGGGGCGTGAGCGGAAGTTTTTCGATAAATGGATTGTCGTACCGCACACGGCACGATGCTCCGAATTGATAGTTGAGAGTTGGGAATTAAGAATCGCACTGTCTGAGTTGGACGGCGGAGGGTTGTGGGATTTTGGGGTTAAGCGTTGAGCGTTCTGAGTTGATTGCTGAGTAATATATATAGTTTTTTCATCCGGGCTATCCAATGGCGGATTAAATAATACAGCATGTTCTTTGAACGTTTTGTATTTTTCCAGAAATATAGCGGGGTCTGCCAGGCGGAACCGGTAGATGGATTGTTTTACGTCCCCTACCATGAAAATGTTGCTTCCTTCTTGCGATATGGCGTTGAAAATCATCTCCTGTACGGCGTTCACATCCTGATATTCGTCAATCATAATTTCCTTGAAGCGCTTTGATATGCTCCCTGCCAGAGTTGTCTTTTCTCCTGTTTCCTTATCAATAAGCAACGATAGCGCAAGGTGCTCCAAATCGGAAAAGTCCACTACTCCCCTGCGGATTTTTTCTACCCTGTAAGCATGGTCGAAATCCGTTATCAGCTTCAAAAGCGCAGCCATCGCAGGGGCTGCAGCTCTCATGTCTTCCATCTGTTCTGATGAGCTGCATTCAAAAACCGACGCGCACTTTTTCATTGCTTCTTTGCAGCGCGTCCTAATATCTTTCAAGTCTTCATAGCCTTTTATGGCTTTAGGCCTCGGGAACTCGATTATTGCGTGCCGCCTCGCCTCATCCCAACTGTCTGAGAGTGCGTCAATGAACATTCTTATGCCCGTCACTGTGGCTTCCATGCTTGCGCCGTATGCGGCATAGAAATCCCCGTGAGCTTTCGCTTGCTCCAAAAGCAGCAGCATTTCATCACGCCGGAAACGCGCTATGCTTTCCGCTTTGCGCATGAGGTATTTACCCCATGTCGTGCCGATTACATCCGTGATGCCCTCAAGCTCCATAATCCGGGTGTTCCACTCTGCCCATGATTTCAAATCAGGCACGCTTTGCAATTTTGCGTGAATGGAAAGCACCGTCTCGGATAATTTTTTATCGTCGCGCCCGGGCGATACGGTGTTTACCAATGCGGCGAAGGGGGACGAGGGGAATTGAGAATTGAGAATTGAGAATTGAGAATTACTTGTTTGGGTTTGGGCGTTTGTGCTTTGGTTTTTGGGAGTGTTTTGGGTGGGTTGATAGGGGCGTGGTGCGGTGGGTACGGTGGCGGGTGCGGCAGTGGGAACGTGAGCGGGAGTGGAAGCGGGAACGGGAAAGTGAGCGGGCGCTGGTGCGGGAGTGTTGTTTTGTTCTGTTTCCTGAAGGTTGCCGTAGGCTTTGTCTAAGACTTCTTCCAGGACTTCAGACTTAATTATAACCGCTTCGGTTTCGTCGGCTACGCGGAAGTCCGGCTGCAGGCCTGTCAGGTGGGCATTTTCGCGCAGTATGTCTGTGCAGAAAGCGTGAATCGTTCCTATCGGCGCCTCCTTGCAAAGCATGGACTGCCGCCACAGGTGCTTCTTTTCCTTCGCTTCCGACAGCCTGTGCATTATTTCGTTCTGAATCCTCTCCCGCAGCTCCGCCGCTGATGCGCGGGTATATGTGATGACGAGAAACTCGTTTATGTTTTGGCCATCTTCGACAAAGCCTAGCAAGCGCTCAACAAGCACCCTGGTCTTCCCCGACCCGGCAGCCGCGGAAACAAGCAGCGCCCCGCCCCGATGCTTAATCGCGGCCTCCTGCTCAGGTGTGAAACGGTGTCCTGTGCTGCTCATTCCTAATTCCTCATTTCTGATTCTTGGTTTCTATTTCATGATTAAGAACCTCTAAAAACTGTCACCCTGCGTGTAGCGAAAGGTCTTAAACGGTATTAATATAAAGATTCTTCGCTTCGCTCTTAATGACAAAGCGGGGTTTTAGAGAGACTTGATTCATTATTCATGATTCTTGTAGCTTTTCCCATGCTTCATGCGGTTTCATAGGGTGCATTATATTGTGGTTGTCGCCGTTTTCGGGGTCGAATGCACACACTGATTTGTAATCGCAATATGTACAGGCATGGTCGTTTTCATTCGCGTAATAAGGAGTGCATTCAATGCTGCCGGCAAGTATCTCTTTGCCTGCGCGGCGCAGCATGTGGCTGACATATCCGGAAAGAAGCTCTGTCTGCTCTTCGCTTATGAAGCTGTCGCCTAGTTTAATGCCGGTTTTTGTGTACCTGACCGGCAGGTACTTCTTCTCCTCGCCTCTTTCCATTGCATCTATGACTTCCATATCCCGGATTATCAGCCCGCTCCGCTTCGTCTCTTTCCTGCGGATTTTCGCAATCTGCTCATCTGTAGCGTTTCGCGCCGCCTTCAATATAACATCACGCGCCGGGACGTACAGCACACCCGCCGGTACGATTTGGGGAGTGGAGAGTGGAGAGTTGAGAGTGGAGAGTGGAGTATCTGGGGGGTGAGGGGCATTGGTGTGCTGCTGCGGTTTTTGGGATTCGTGATTGAAATTGGCGGCGTAGAGTTTCTGCAGGGCGAACAGGTATATCAGCATTTGCATATCGCGGCCGTATATGATGTTAGTCAGTTTAAGCGACTTTTTGCCCGATTTATAGTCTATCACGCGCAGATATAGCTTGCCGCCGCTTTCCCATACGTCGATTCTGTCCACTATTCCTCTGAGCGTCAGGCCGTCAAAGACCTGCCGCACTCCCCCGGCTTCGCTTAGCTTTGATATATCCAGCTCAAAAGCCAGCGGATTGAAATCGGAATTTTTCAATTCTTCCAACACATCAAGCACAATGCGCGCGGCATTCTCCCCAAGGCGCCGGAACAGATAGATGAAGCGCTCGTTTTTACCCTCAAAGCTATACAGATACTCGCCGGCGAATTTATCTATGTGCCGCTCTATTATTTCATGGCACTCCCTTACCCCGGCATCTTTAAATCCGACACCGTCGTTAATTTCGCTGAAAACGCCTTGAAGAATATAATGCAGGAAATTACCGGCTGTCAGCGCGTCGAACGCAGCCGGTGCGCGAGTTCTGAGCCTAAGCCCGCCGTATAGGAAAAACTGATACGCGCATGAATAATACTTCTCCACACGCGTAGCCGTGAGGGTGACATGCGGTGCTTTATAGAGCCGCTTTGCTGCGGTTTCAGACAGGCTCCCCCGCCCTGCCTGTAGGTGCGCATCGCCGCTTTTCAGCCACTCGGCAGCTTCGCTATGCATATTCAGAAAATATTCGCGTGCGGCAGCAGCAATCGGGCTGTTGTTAGTTTTTCCGTATAATGAGGCAAGTTCCAGGCATGGTGTCATTGCGGCAGTCATGCATTCTTCCTCTTTAAGCGTCTTTTCTTCTATGCTGAACATTTCTTTTATGCGTTTTATTATCATCGAGGGGCGCTCCCCTTTGCTTTTCGGGTATGTGACGACCAGTTCATCCGACGGCAGTGTCAATGTGGAGTATATCATATTCATCTCGCGGCTTATGCGTTCTTCGAAGCCTGCCGGGATGTCAACGCCTTGTCCGGCCAGCTCGCTGCGTTCGCTTTCTGACAGTATGCCGCTGCTCTTTCTCAGCATAGGCAGCTCGTCATCGGTTGCGCCGAGCAGTATCAAGCATTTCAAATCGCGGCGGCGGTTCATTTCCATGCTTCCGAGCGATGTCCTGTCAAGCGCGGCCGGTATCGCCCCGACATCGTAACGCGAGACAGTCAGCATAAGCAGCTTGCGAAACTCCGCCGCTGTCAGCTTCGTCTCCCCTGTAATCATGTAAAGCTGCTCCATTGCGGTCACTATGATACCCCATATCTGCGTGTATTCATCCGCGAGGCGTTTTTCACCCCGCCTGTTCAGTTCATCAGCCTTCAGAGCAAGGCGCTCCGGCAGCTCAATCTCCTCCAAAAAAGCATAGAGCTGCAGCAGCTTATCCGCCGCGTTTGATTCGCCCCTTAACCCATCGCGCAAGCGGGTAAGAGGCTCTGTGATATGCCGCCTGACTGTGTTGAGTGTTGATAGAGAAGGATTGAGAGATGAGAGTTTCGCCCCTCCGTAGCCTTCGGGTGGCAACGACCATTCGCGGGTCCACATTGAACCTTTTATATTCCATTTATGAACATAATTCTCCATGCGGGAACATTCGTCCGGCATCACGCCTGCCAGGCCTGTCTTGATGTATCTGAACACGGGGTTGCCTGCTGCCCATCCGGTCGAGGTGATTTCGAGAGCGGCGTCGATTAACGCTATCGGCGGTTTGTTCAGAATATCCGTTCTGCCGCCTGTGAAAAACGGTATATCGTATTTCTCAAAGACATTTTCGCATATCGAGCTGTATTTATCCCAGTCGCGCGCCATCACGCCTATGTCCCGCCACCTGTAACCCGAGCGTATAAGCTGCCATATCTTACATGCGGCATGTTCACACTCGCTGTACCTCGATGGCGCGGCATAAATGGTTATAGGTGAAGCCGGTCGTTCCGTCAACTGAGAGTTGAGAGTTGCGAATCGGGAATTATCATAAGGTTTCATAATGTGTTTTTCGAGAAATGCTAACTCTCCGGTTCTGCCTTCAGACGGTGTGCCGAACTCAATCATCTCAATTTGTACAGTATTTCTCTCTGCAAGCCGTTTTAGCTGTTCCAGTGTTTTGCGCGGTAGCTCAAATGCCTCGGTGTCGCTGTCCGTATCGCAGGTCAGGCATATTGTCATCTCCGCGTTCTTCCGAAGCAGCTGTGCGATTACATTCATTTCAGGTAATGTGAAGTCATTAAACCCGTCGATATAGATATGACCCGAATTGCCCGGTGTGCTTTCTCCTATCTTATCCGCGAGCTGCGCCATCCTGTCTGCCGCATCGCCTCCGAACTTAGCTAAAATGCTCTCATAAGCGCTGTATATCAGTGAAATGTCGCGGAGTTTATCGCTTAGGGGGTTTTGAGACTTATGCGCAATTTCGTCCAGTTTTTCTGGGGGGATGCCGAGGGTTTTGAACTCTTTGACTGTGTTTTGCATTGTTTCGAGCAGCTCTGTGCGCATGTTTCTTACCCCAAAGGTTTTCAGCATAGGCGCAACACTTGCCAGCGCGCTGTGCAATACTAGCATCTGCCCCCCCGCATCCAAGGTCTGCACCGCTGCCCCGCCTGTCTCGTCGAACACATGCCTGCACAAGCGTGTGAAACTAAGCGTTTCGCCATGCATCGATAGCCTGTCCCCGCATACAGCGCACAGCAGCCTCTCCGCATCGTGGGAATACTGCTCAGGCACAATCAAAAGCATCCCCGTCTCGCCAAGGTCCATCCTGCGCTTCATCTCGCTGACCACATATGTCGTTTTCCCTGTGTTTGCCCTGCCAATTATAATTGTCAACAAACGGAGCCCCTCCTATATAGTATCTGCCATGCACAATCATTTACTTATTAACTGTTCAGAACCCTGTTTCATTCTGAGCGCAGCGAAGTATTTTATTGCGCGGCATACACGAAAACCAATTAATAAATATCCTTCGCTATGCTCAGGACGACATACTTAGATAATGACTAATTAAGCAAATAAAAAACAACAAAATCAAATCCGTCTGCGGAGCAGACCCAACAACTCTCAACTCTCAACTCTCAACTCTCAACTGCGGCTTGTCCGCATTAGAAGCCTTTGGCAAAAGTCCCGCCATCATCCTGCGCCGCCTGTCCCAGCCGCGTTTCGAGCATTTCAAGCTCATATGACAGTTCGCTTGGGAGTCTGGAGCCGAACTTAGCATAAAACTCTTTAATCGAGTAGGCATCATCCCTCCAGAGCCCGGTTTCCACCGTTAATATCCCGTTAAGCGCTTCTTCGTCAAACATCCTGCCGGGACTTATTTCATAATCAATGCCTGTGATATCAATATCTCCGGGATAAGGCAGATAACCGATGGCTGTCTCCCTGGCTTCCGCTTCACCCTCGCAACGTCTGATTATCCAGTCAAGAACCCGGAAATTCTCGCCAAACCCGGGCCAGATAAAGTTAGAGTCGTCATCAAGCCGAAACCAATTTACGTTAAATATCAGCGGCTGCCTGCTTATTTTCCTGCCCATGTCCAGCCAGTTGCGCCAGTAGTCCCCCATATTATACCCGCAGAAAGGGAGCATCGCCATCGGGTCGCGGCGAACCACGCCGACCGCGCCGGAGCTTGCTGCGGTTGTCTCGGAAGCCATAATCGAACCGACAAACACGCCATGCTGCCAATTTAACGATTGATAAACCAACGGCGCTGTTTTCGCCCTGCGCCCGCCGAAAATGATAGCGGTAAGCGGCACGCCGGATGGGTCTTCCCAATTTTCTGCAATACTTGGGCAGTTGCGCGCAGGGGCTGTAAAGCGCGAGTTCGGATGTGCGCCACGTTGTCCCGAATCCGGATTCCACGGTTTCCCCATCCAGTCAAGCGCGTCCTGCGGCGGATTCAAATCCATCTTTTCCCACCAAACGGTTTTATCCGCTTTCAAGACAACATTAGTGAATATCGTATCCCGCATTACAGAACGCATAGCGTTTGGGTTAGTCCTCATGCTTGTATAGGGCGCAACACCGAAAAAACCATTTTCAGCGTTGCATGCCCACAGCCTGCCATCCGCTCCGACGCGCAGCCAGGCAATGTCGTCTCCCAACGTCCACACCTTATAGCCCATCTCCGCATACCGCTTCGGTGGAACCAGCATTGCCAGATTTGTTTTCCCGCAAGCCGACGGGAACGATGCGGCAATGTAATGTGTCTCCCCACGGGGGTTTTCAATGCCGAATATTACCATATGCTCCGCCATCCACCCTTCGGCTCTGCCCTGACACGATGCTATGCGCAATGCAAAGCATTTCTTTCCAAGCAACGCATTTCCTCCGTAAGCGGAGTTCATGCTCCATATGGCATTATCTTGCGGAAAATGTAGAATATGTCGTTTTTCTGCATCCAGATTGCACTTGCTGTGCATACCGCGTACAAAATCGTTGGAATCTCCAAGCGCATCAAAAACACGCGTGCCGATGCGGGTCATGATTTCCATATTCAACACTACATAAATTGAATCCGTAAGCTCGATACCGGCTTTTGCGAACGGCGAGCCTACCGGCCCCATCGAGAAAGGCAGCACATACATTGTCCTTCCTCTCATGCAGCCTTGCATGATCCGTGTTGCCAGCGAGTATGCTTCCGAAGGTTCCATCCAGTTATTTGTCGGCCCCGCATCCTCTTTTTCTTCGCAGCAAATATACGTCCTGTCCTCCATACGCGCAACGTCATTTATATCGGAGCGATGATAATAGCAACCCGGCAGTTTTTCTTGGTCAAGCCGTATAAGCTCCCCTGTTGCGCAGGCTTCTTCACGCAGAGCGTTTAGCTGAGCGGCGCTCCCGTCAATCCATACGACATCGTCAGGTTCTGCCAGCACCCTCATCTTATTCACAAACTCAAGAACCATCACATTTTTTGTCAAAGGCAATGCAATCCGCCTCCTAACCTGTTATAGGTCACGCTCCTGCGGTAATTGACTTGTTGTTTCAAGATTATTCCGCATATGCGCTATGCGCCGGACGTTCATCGCTGTCAGTTAACATACAGTGCCGCTTACCTATATCCATGATAAGCAACCTGCCGCGCAATGTCAAGAGCCGTAAGATTAAATTTCCTCTTTACAAACCCGGAATATCTGTTATAATGTCATAGCTGCACATGAGCAGCGGGGGCTCGTAGCTCAGCTGGGAGAGCGTACGGTTCGCATCCGTAAGGTCGAGAGTTCGATCCTCTTCGAGTCCACCACGAGATTGTAATCCGAATTCTTTATTCCCAATGGGAAAAGGGTTCGGATTCGTCTTGTATTTAAAGGATTCGCAGTGAAGCCTTGATAACACAGGGGTTCATCCGATTTAATCCTTTTTTCTGCCCTTGATCCGGGCAGATTATGAGAAAGGACAGTATGTGCCAGAAATAAATGCGGCGGTATAGCCTTATCATTTGAATTAAGGAGCAACCGGGTTATCCCGCCTTTCATCGTTTTGCTGTCAATAATTGTATCCCAGCGCAAAGCATTCTGACCGCCCGCATTACCTCGTTCCAGCCAGTGTCGGCAGCGTACACAAACTTACCCATTTTAATTACCTGACTATCACGCTCTTTTTGTAATTCATTCGGACGTGAAAGTAAACTGCTAATTCAATATAAATCGCAAATCGCAAATATCTATATGTCTATATTGCATATTTGCAGTGTCTATGTTATACTGATATGCATATGACCATCGAGAGCAACTTAAGCGAGGTGTGCCTATGGATGTAAGTTATAACAAACTGTTCAAGTTGATGATTGATAAAAATATGAAAAGGGCTGACTTACTGCGCAAGACAGGCGTAAGCGCTAACACCATGAGTAAATTCTCGAAGCACAAGTATGTATCTATGGAAGTGCTTGTTAAGGTATGCCGCGTGCTTAACTGCGATATTGGGGACATTATGGAAGTGCTTCCCGAACCCAAATAACTCGGAGGCTGGATAATGCAAAAAAAAGAATACAGCGCAGGCGCAGTCAAAATGTCGTTTTGGTTTGCGGAAATTCGCAAGGTAGCAACCCTGTTATCCTCCGGCAAAACGATGCAGGAAATAAAAGCGCTTGCGGTAAATGAAAACCTGTTCTCGGCAGCGACGCACCAAAGGAGCAGGCAGATATGGAGTACCGTATCCGCAAGGGTAACGAGCCTGCCGGATGATTATTACGAATTGTTTGAAGACAGCGGGCTTGAGACGCAGAAGCTCATCGCGTTGCTTTCCATTATGGAAACTGATGCCTTGTTCTTCGATTTCATGAACGAAGTCTACAAAGAAAAGCTCATCACCGGCGACACTCATATTACGGACGCAGACATAAGGGTTTTCTTTGCGGACAAGCAGCGTCAGAGTAAAAAGGTATCCGGATGGACTGACGAAACGTTGATCCGGCTTCAAAGATGCTACAAAACCTACCTGACTGAAGCAGGGCTTCTAGAACGCGGCGTCGGCGACAGGAAGATAATCAAACAGCTCATTGACGATAAACTTGCACAGTTGCTTTCCATAACGAGCCGAAAACAGGTGCATAATATACTTACAGGGACGAGGTAGCGCGGTCTGCGGATTGTCCGTTGTCGGTTGTCGGTTGTCCGTTGTCAGTTGTCGGTGACAGTTGTCAGTAGACATGGGAGTGAGATTCTTGTTATTTGTTGCGTAAACAGTCCGTCAGTTACTGAAGGAGGATTCGTATTAATGCCTGCAGAAACATCGACCGAGGCGCGGCTTGAACAAGCTGAGAGAATGATAAAGGAGCCATCGTTCCGTGAAAACAAGGGCCTCGGCAACGAGGTCGGGTATTACATTTTCGATTACCCTGCCAAAGACGAACTGACTGTGCGCGAATGGGTCAGGTACTGGTCGGGCAAAAACAACCCGGCTGTGGACGGATTCAAGCTCGTAGTGTTCGACCTCTACGACATCATGATTGATGTGCTGGAACAGGAAGGGTTCTTGGAGCAGTGCTATAAGTTTGAGAAAAAACACGGAATGAGCAGGATCACGACCGCTGTCGGCAGAATGCTGAAACTAAGCGACGACTCAGGCGGACGGATGGTTGACTACATCAAGGAACACACCCCGGACGATTCCGTCGTGTTTCTTATCGGTGTCGGCAAATGCTACCCTGTTCTCCGCTCTCACAAAGTACTTAACAACCTTCACCAAGTTTTTGACACGGTTCCGGTGGTTTTGTTTTACCCCGGTAAATATGACGGCCAGGAGCTTGTGCTATTCGAAAATATCAAAGACGACAACTATTATCGGGCATTTAAGTTAGTATAAAAGAAACCGGAGGGAGCGACCATGCATATCCGTGAAATGTTTTATAAGGAAATAGACCGCGATATCAAAGGCGTTATTAAGGTCGGGCAAGGCGACGATGAAAATGTTAAGCAGGAGCTTGAGGAATATGTGGTTACCCGTGAGCTTTCAAAGCACTTCGCGGACTTCTTTTCCAACTACAAAAAAAGCATCAACGGTAACACCGATAAAATGGGCGTGTGGATATCCGGCTTCTTCGGAAGCGGTAAATCACACTTCCTGAAAATCCTCTCCTATTTACTGGAAAACCGTGAGGTTGCCAGCAAACGCGCCATTGATTACTTCATTGACGATAAGAAGATACACGACAATGTAGTGCTGTCGGATATGAAGCTGTGCGCGGATATGGCTACCCGTACCGATGTAGTGCTGTTCAACATTGATTCCAAAAGCGAACAATCCGGCAAGCAGTCGAAGGATGCCATCGTTTCCGTGTTCCTCAAAGTATTCAACGAAATGCAGGGTTTCTATGGCGCAAGCCCCCACCTCGCAGATTTGGAACGGAATCTCGCGGAAGCCGGTCGCTATGAAGAGTTCAAAAAGTGTTTCTTCGATGATTGCGGCAAGCAATGGGAAGCGGCTCGGCACAACTTTGACTTCATCCAAGACATCATCGTTGATGTTCTCGGCGAGATGGATTACATGAGCGAAGCCGCCGCTCGCAACTGGTGCGAGAAGGCTGCCGGCGCTTATGATATCAGCATCGAAGCGTTCGCCAAGCTGGTCGCCGCATATATCAAGAAAAAAGGTGGCAACCACCATGTCGTGTTCCTCGTTGACGAGATTGGGCAGTACATCGGCGACGACTCCCGCCTTATGCTTAACCTTCAGACTGTGACTGAGGACTTGGGGACGGCCTGCGGCGGTAAGGCATGGGTCATTGTCACCAGCCAGCAGGATATAGATTCGATCACAAAGGACATGGGGATGCGCTCCAATGACTTTTCCAAGATACAAGGCCGCTTCGATACCCGCCTCTCACTCTCCTCCGCCAATGTGGATGAGGTCATCAAGAAGCGTATCCTTGAGAAAAACGAAACGGCGGCGCAGACGCTCCGGGTCCTGTTCGAGCAGAAAGAAACTATCATCAAGAATCTGGTCGTATTCAATGACACCGCTGAGAAAAAGCTGTATTCCGGAGCGGCGGATTTCGTGACCGTCTACCCCTTCGTACCGTACCAGTTCAACCTTCTGGCGAGCGTCCTGACATCGATCCGCAAGCACGGCGCTTCGGGAAAGCATCTTTCCGAGGGCGAACGCTCCATGCTGGCGCTGTTCAAGGAATCCGCTGTCAAACTGATGGAGAAAGACGTTGGCGCTCTGGTTCCGTTTAACGTATTCTACGACGCGCTCCACCGGTTCCTCGACCACAGCCATGCCGGGGTAATCATCCGCGCATCGGACAACGAGATCATCAACCCCGATAAATCGGAATGCTGTTTCCCCGTGGAAGTATTGAAAACCCTATTCATGGTCAAGTATGTCAGCGAGGTCGAATCCAATGCGGACAACCTCGTGAGCCTGCTGGCGGACAGCCTTGACACTGACCGCATCGCATTGAAGCGAGAGGTTGAGGAAGCGCTCACGACACTTGCCGGCCAGAAGCTGGTGCAGAAAAACGGCGACGCCTATGTGTTCCTAACCGATGAAGAACAGGAAATCAACCGCGAGATTGACGGGCAAAATATTGAGATGGCCGAAGTCACGGCGAAGATATCCGACCTGATATTCGAGGATATCTTCAGCGACAAACGGTACCGCTACACAGCCCACAACGGGCGGTATACATTCACATTCAACCAGTATGTGGACGAACATCCCCACCGTTCCAACCAGAGCAACGACATAGGCATCCGGGTGCTGACCCCCAACTCGGATGTTCAGGACGAGACGCAGTTACGGATGATGTCCGGGCAGGGCCGGGAGGTCTTGGTCGCCCTGCCGAATGACCGCGCGTTCTTTGACGAACTGCGTGAGTCCATGAAAATAGAAAAATACTTGAAAACCGCATCCAGCGGCGTCCTGACCAAGTACGAGCAGATTAAAGCCGCCAAAGGCGGGGAAATGCGCCGCAGGGCTGCCGACGCAAAACTGTTCTTGCAAGAAGCGATGAAAAACGCCGTTATTTATGTAAACGGCGACATAGCGCAAATCGGCGCGAAAGAAGTGACCGCCCGCTTGAACGAAGCGCTCTCCCGCTTGGTTTCAACGGTCTATCACAAACTCCCATATATCGACGCAGCATTCGGGGAAGCCGATATCCGCAAGCTGTTTGCGAAATCATACCAACAGAGCCTTTCCCTAGATGGAGGGCAGCAGGCCAATGCCCATGCGCTCAATGATGTTCTCAGCTTTATCGCCATGAACTCGGCGGCACATACAAAAACATCAATGAAAACGCTGATAGACCGTTTCATGAGGGCGCCCTACGGATTCGTGGAGGATGATGTGGAGTGGCTGGTCGCCAAACTGTTCCGCAACGCCGACATAGCCTTTACCTTCAGCGGCGTTGCTGTCACGCTGATGAATAAAACGTCTGATGAAATCGTTGAATACATAACCAAAAAGCAGTATGCCGACAAACTTATGACCGAGCGGCGGGAGCGGGCGAACGAGAACCAGAAGAAAACCGCCCGAGAGGTGATGAAGGAACTGTTCGGCACTTCCGGCACGTCCGATGACGACGATGCCATCATGCAGCTTTTCATTAAATACTGCAACGACAGATTGCAGATGATAAAAGAATACGAAATCATCGGGCAAAGCCAGCCCTACCCCGGCAGAAAGGTTCTGGACGATGGGAAAATCCTGCTCCGTAAACTGGCGCAGATACAATCGTCGTTTGAATTTTTCAGAACCGTAAACACCGAGCGGGACGCATTACTTTATTTTGCGGAGGACTTCGAACCGATCAAAACCTTCTACGGCGGTGAGCAGAAGAAAATTTTTGACAACGCCCTTGCCAAAATGCGGATTTATGACGAGAGTAAAACATTTATCGTGGATGATGCCGTGGAGCATTGTGTCGCCGAGATCAAGGGCATACTGAAAAAAGCCGCCCCCTACGCCGACATACCGAAGCTGCCGGGACTCATCAAGAACTTCAACGACGCTTATATGGCGGTGCTTGAGGATATGTCGCAGCCTATATATGAGGCTCTGCAAGATGCCCGCAAGCGTGTGATGGATGAGCTTTCTACGAGACCGTATAAAGCAGAGCTTTCATCCCGCTTCCATAGCCTGTTCGCGGAACTAAAAGATAAAGCCGATCGCTGCAACAACGTGGCTACCTTCCAGAATATCAAGGTGGAAGCGGATGCCTTGAAAATGCGTTTGCTGAACGAACTCACCAAGAAGGACGCAGAGCTTGCGGCGGCGCAAAAGCCATCTGTTACATCCCCGGCAGCAGACGATAAAACTGATAAATCGTCTGCAGTTGCTGAAAATCCACCTCCATACCAAGCACCGCCAAAGGTAAAGAGTATCAGCATTAAAACAGTGAACGTTGGCGGCACATGGCAAGTCAGAAGCAGAACCGACGTAGACGCTCGGCTCGAAGAACTACGCCAGAGGCTGTATAAGGAAATCGAGGACGGAACGGTATTGAACATAGAGTTTTAACCAAATGCGGAGGACTAATGAAAACGCTGAAAGAGATATTGATTGCCGAGGCAACTGAGCATGATTTTAAGATTATGCTTGAAGAGAAAAACCCCACAAGTTGGTTGAAGAGCGTAAGCGCTTTTGCCAACGGTTTCGGCGGGAGTCTTTATTTCGGCGTATCCGATGACGGCGTAGCGATTGGCCTTTCAGATGCACAGTACACAGCAGATAAAATCAGCGAGTTCATAGTTGCCCGGATAGAACCATCTTTGCTTTACACTTTAGAACCAATGCTGGTTGAGAATGCCGAGATATTGCGGCTTTTTATCAAAAGTGGCACAAGTACTCCGTACTATGTAAAATCCGGAGATAACAGGACAGCATATTACCGTTCCGGCAACGAGAGCGTCAAAGCTACCGACCGCATATTGACGGAGCTTATTCTTAAAGGCTCACATCGTACCTTCGATGTGATGGACAGCGAGTATAAATATGCGGACCACAGTTTCACGCTTTTAAACTCCGCATACAAGAGGCACACGGGCGACACGCTTTCATTACCTGATGACTTAATTTCATTTGGATTGCTAAAAAGTGATGGCGTTCTAACTCGTGCAGGAGCGTTGTTTGCCGATTATTGTCCTGTTTATAACTCACGTTTATTCTGTACGCGCTGGAGTGGACTGACTATGGGAGCCGGACTTATCGATGCAATAGACGATGCTGAATTTTCCGCAAATGTGCTGATGCTCGTGCAAAACGGCGTTGATTTCATGGGAAAGCACAATCGGGTCATGTGGAATGTCGAGGGCATGACAAGGGATAACTACCCTGACTATCCGAAAGAAGCACTCCGCGAGGCATTAACAAATGCCATTATTCACAGAAGCTATGTGTTACCCGGCACGGAAGTTCATATTGCTATTTATGATGACCGTATCGAAATAACTTCCCCGGGCGGAATGTACGACAATAAGCCGATTCAAGAGTTAGACTTGAAATCGGTGGCTTCAACACGCCGTAATCCCATACTGGCTGATGTTTTCCAACGAATTGATTATGCGGAGCGGCGGGGAACCGGTCTGAAAAAGATATTGCAAGGATACGAAGGGAAAGAACTCCAGCCAAAATTCTACTCAGACGAGACAACTTTCAGGACTACCCTGTACAATCTAAATTACGGAACTGATTTAGAAAAATACGCGAATGGTGTTGTGAATGGCAGAAATGGCACTAATGTCCCAGAGAATGTCTCAATAGATGACCCAATAGATGACCCAATGAATGTCCCAGACAATGTCCCAGAGAGTGACCCAGAGAATGTCCCAGACAATAAGCGTTTTCTCCGTCACAGGAAATTACTTGATTTATTGAAAAAGGACGGTGCTATAACACGCGAAAGGCTGTCTGCCGAATTAAGAGTATCGGCTAAGACCATACAACGCGACTTGGGTACATTAAAAAAGCAGGAGCGTATCGAACGCATCGGCTCTGATACCAGTGGTTATTGGAAAGTCATAGATAAGGTCGGTGGAACACATGAATAAAACAGCCATAAAAACATTTGCGATATGGGCGAGGAACAAGCTGATCGCCGACATCAGCTATAAAGCCGGGCTGCTTGGAATCACGGACAAGGAAATCAAGTCCGCGCTGCCGCAGTCCACTAATGACGCGCAGTTTTTTGACATTGGCACACAGGAGCCGTATCAGATCACCGGTGCCGCCATCGCCCAGCGCAGGCAACTGGCTGATAAAATCAGTGAAAAAGCGAAGCAGTCCGATTACGCCACCGCTTATAAGGCCGTCATCGAGGAGGTTGCCTACACTTGGTTCAACCGCCTTATTGCCGTTCGCTTCATGGAGGTCAACGATTACTTACCCTCACGGGTGAGGGTTCTCAGTTCTCAGTTGTCAGTTGTCAGCGGAACTGCTAAAGCTGAACCGGATATAGTAACCAGACCATTTGACACTGACTTGGAATTCACAGCGGCAGAACGCGATTACATAATCGCCTGTAAGAACGATAATAAGCTGGACGAGCTTTTCCGTATGCTGTTTATCAAGCAGTGCAACGCTTTGAATGTCCTGTTGCCTGAGCTGTTTGAAAGGACAGACGACTACACCGAACTGCTGTTGAATATATCTTTTACAGATAAGGACGGCGTGCTTTGGCATCTAATCAACGACATCACAGAGGACGATTTCAAAGAAGCCGTCGAAATCATCGGCTGGTTGTATCAATACTATAACACAGAACCGAAGGACGAAACCTTCGCCCTGCTGAAAAAGAATGTGAAGATTACCAAAGAGCGTATCCCTGCCGCTACACAGCTATTCACGCCGAGGTGGATTGTGCGGTATATGGTCGAGAACTCCCTCGGTCGGATTTTCATGAGCAGCCATGTATCAAATGCCCAAAATGGGCACTTGATATCTTCAGACAATATAGACGAGAAAGCTCGAATTGAGAAAGAAAAAGAGATTGCTGACAAAATGGGCTGGAAATACTATCTGCCCGAAGCGGAGCAAACCCCGGAAGTCCGTACCCAACTGATAACTGAAAACTTGAAATTGAAAACTGAATGGAATGTCGAAGACATTACATTCCTCGACCCGTGCATGGGCAGCGGGCATATCCTCGTCTACGCCTTTGAAGTGTTCATGCAGATTTACGAAAGCGCAGGCTACAGCCAGCGTGACGCGGCACGGCTGATTCTTGAAAAGAACATCCACGGTCTGGATATAGACAAGCGGGCGTATCAGCTTGCTTACTTTGCGTTGTTTATGAAAGCGCGGCAGTACAACCGGCGCATACTCGATGGCTCGGTAGCGCCTCAGGTTTATCACCCTGCCGGGTGGGTTGATGGCGAGGAGTTTGGCAGTTTGATAACAGCGGACAGTGTTCTGCGGTCAGTGACCAGTAATAAGCTGGAACGATTTCTGGCAGATGGTGTTACCTATAATCCGGCATACGAAGACGAGTTAAGAGTCTGGAACTTCAAGCGGCTGTTGTCGCAAAAGTACGACATTGTTTGCACTAATCCGCCATATATGGGCGGGAGCGGTATGAGCGGTAGGTTAGCGCAGTTTTTGAAGGATAATTACACGGACAGCAAAAGCGATTTATTCGCGGCGTTCATTGAGCGTAGCGGAGCGTTTTTGATTACACAAGGCTTCAACGCAATGATAACTCAGCACGCATGGATGTTTTTATCAAGTTACGAAAAACTGCGTGTTAAACTACAGCAACGCGACACCGTAAACATGGCACATCTCGGCGCACGGGCTTTCGCGGAAATTGGCGGCGAGGTCGTGCAGTGTACGGCATTTGTTATGCGTGACAGGCATTTCCCTGACTATAAGGGCATCTATGTGAGGCTTGTGGATATAAATGACGCAGATGAAAAAGAAGTTGCATTCTTGAGCGGCAACCACCGCCACGCCGCTTCTGCCGACAACTTCGCCAAAATCCCGGGCAGCCCAGTTGCGTATTGGGTGAGTGAGGCGATGTTGCGGGCGTTTGAAGTAGGAAGGCTGCTTGACATTTTAGCTAATCCAAAAAAGGGTCTTGCCACAACCGACAATAACAGATTTTTAAGGTTTTGGTTTGAGGTGTCTCAACTTACGGTTGGTATTGGTTTTACGCATAAGGAAGCAGCACTAGCTAGCAAAATGAAATGGTTTCCTCTAAATAAAGGTGGAGAGTTTAGACGTTGGTACGGTAATATATACTACCTTGTGAATTGGGGCAATGACGGAGCGGAAATGAAAGCTGCTATCATCAAGAGGTATAATGGGGGAAGCTACACGAAAGAAATCCGCAGTGAAGATAAGTACTTCAGAAACTCAATTACGTGGAGTGCATTAACTTCAAGTGTGACAGGGTTTCGTTTTTCGGATTACGGTGCATTGTTTGATTCTGCTGGTTCTTCATTGTTTCCGAGTGAACACAGAACTAACTATATATTGGGACTCTTGAATTCAAAAGTAATAATGCTGATTCTGAGTTTTCTCAATCCAACTCTGAATTATGGAGCTGGAACGGTTAGATCATTACCAATAGTTATCGATGAGCAAATCAAACCAAAAGCCGACTCTCTCGTCACCGAAAGCATTTCCCTCTCCCGAGCCGATTGGGACTCCTTTGAAACCTCATGGGATTTCAAGCGGCATCCGTTGGTTTGATTGATTTAGCCTACTCTATTTGCAACCGTGATTGCCGGTCTTTCTGTGAAACTCGTCAAGAAGTTCAACAATGGCTTCGAAGTGTCTTCTGAGATAAAGGGAGGTTGCATTATGGCGATAGTATTAACAGTGACAAGTTGTCTGGCGGGTGCGGGCGTTTGCGGGGGTTGCAGCAGCAATTAGGACGCTTTCACGATTGCAAGGTAATTATAGCTTAGGGTTAAACGCCTTGAGGTTCAAATCCTCAAACCCCCGCCATATGGGAGTAAGACATTCGATGTCAATATATAGTTTTTCGAGACGATCCCTCAATTCTATTTAAATGCCTTCCGTCGGCACATTCGATAACTTCAACTTTAAATCAGACGATAGAATATGCACTTTCCCGCAGCGCAACGGTTCTTCGATGGTAGGATTTGGATTATCAGCAAAGTAAATCATATCGTTTTCCGTATCCACGTAATACTTGAAAAGCTCAATTGCTGAAACTGCCAAATTCAAAAAACGTGGGTACATGAATGTGGTAATGCCCATCATTCCCGATTTCTATCTGTTCAACCGAGGCATACTTAAGCGTAATAAAATCACCCATTGATGCCACCCGTAAACCTTAAGGGGGAAATAATCCACTTGTTTGTCAGAAGATTTAATCCGGCGCGTATGTCATACTCATCCGCCCTGTACATATCGTAGATTCCATCTTCAGCTCCATCTGCCGCTCTTGAGCCGATGACAACGGGTAATCCGCTGAGTATCTCGCCATATTCTCCGACTTTCGCTTTGACGATGTAGATCCAATGACCCGCATATAACCGCTTGATTTCCTCAATTGATATCGGAGCAGTATGGTTCACAAGCTTGTAAGTTTTCTCCATTGTTAACTCCGCCTCCCTACATCATTATTTGCACTATAGGCGTTTACTTATTGTTACCATACCATATCCCTGCAAATAATTCCACCATTTTTGATTGATATATTACCTCTTATGAATATGGCCTCTTAAAAAAGCGATAGGCGAAACTTAAATTAATGGGCGGTGCAATATGCCAAACAAAATCCAATTCCAATTCGACGATAAGCTGCAATTCCAGCTTGATGCGGTATCTTCCGTTGTCCGGTTGTTCGAGGGATTGCCTCAAAAAGTCGGCGGTATTTACGAAAGAGCGACACGCATCAAGAGACTGACAGAGGGCGACCCCGTTCGCAACGTGGAAATCACGGCGGGTACTCGTCTGCTTGAGAATCTGCGGGAGATTCAGCTTGACAACAATCTCTACGCCGACAGCGAGATTTTGCCGGGCAATAACTTTACCGTCGAGATGGAAACCGGGACGGGTAAGACTTATGTTTACCTACGGACGATACTGGAGCTGTACAAGGAATACGGGTTTAAGAAGTTTATGATCGTCGTGCCGAGTGTCGCGATTCGTATTGGTGTGATGAAGTCTATTGAAATGCTCTGCGACCATTTCAAGGCGATTTACGACATCGACCTCTCCAAACACAGTTTCGTTTATGACAGCGGCAATCCGCGCAAGGTCAGCGGGAGTTTTGTTGAAGCGGGCGACCTTGCGATATGTGTTTTGAACATCCAATCGTTCAACAAGGACACGAACAAAATCCGCACCGAGGACGAATACGGGCATATTCTTTGGGAGGACATCAAATATATCCGCCCGATTGTCATAATCGACGAACCGCAAAAGGTAGAGGGCAGCAAGAAAAACAAGTCTAAAACATTAAAAGCGATAGAGGAAGTCAACCCGCTTTTCATCCTTCGTTATTCGGCGACCCATAAAGAGCTTTACAACCAAGTGTACAAGCTAAACTCCTTTGATGCCTACAAAAACGAGCTTGTCAAGCATATTACGGTGAAAACAGTAAACGGCATTATACCAAAAGACCATGCTTATGTCCGCTACCTTGATTTCACGGGCGACTGCTATGCCCGGATAGAGATTTTTACGCAGGAACAAGGGCGGCCTATCAATATCAAGCCGTTCAGAGTACTTGGCAATGCGAGCCTTTACGACCTTTCCGGCGGACTGCCGCAATACGCGGATTTCCGTATAGCAGAAGACCCGCATAAGCTGAAACCGCTCAAAATCAACACCAAAGGCGAGCCGATTGAACTAAGCATCGGGCGCAGCACATTTGAGATTGCCGAAAATGAAGCTATCCGCGTCCAGATCCGCCTCGCCATAGAGACCCATTTTAAGAAACAATCGGAAATACTCCGCAAAAACCGCAATATAAAAGTTCTGACGTTATTTTTCGTTGACAGCGTTTCCAAAGTCCGCGACTCAAATGCCGAGGATGGGCGCGGCGAGTATCTGCGTATCTTTGATGCGGAATACGAAAAATACGTCACAGGCCAGCAGTTCAATGATATGTTCAAGGAGTCCTATCAACTAACATTCCCCGTCGAAAACGCGACAAAAGACGTAACGCTTGTCCGCGAGGGATATTTCGCTGTGGATAAGAATAAGAACGCCGTGGAGATCGACGATTGGGACAGCGGCGTTTCGGACGAGGATGCAAAAGTCAAAACAAAATCGCAGGAGGACATAGACCGGGGCATAGAGTTGATACTATCCAAGAAGGACGAGCTTATATCGTTCGATGAGCCGCTTGCGTTCATCTTTTCCCATTCCGCGCTCCGCGAAGGTTGGGACAACCCAAACGTGTTTACTATATGCACATTAAAACACGGCGGCAGTGAGATTGCCAAAAAACAGGAAATCGGGCGCGGCTTGCGCCTGCCCGTTGACATTAGCGGCATCCGTTGTACCGATTCGGGCGTAAACGAGCTGACGGTCATAGCAAACGACAGCTTTGCCCATTTTGCCGACAATCTGCAAAAAGACTTCAATGATTCCATGGGCTTCAAAAAAGACGAGGTGACGAGAGAAATTCTCACCGTCACATTAAAAAAAGCCAACCTTCCCATTGAGAAAATTCAGCCCCGGCTTATCGAGAAACTGAAAGAGGAACTCTTTATCGCGGGCATAATCGACGGAAAGAATATGCTCACGAAAGATGCGGGAAAAATGTACGAAACAGTAGAATTCCAAGACCCGACGCTCCATGAACATTCCACAAACATAATGAACTGCTTTAAGGAGAGCATGGCAGAAAAGGGTTCCTCCAGAATTGACATCAGAAACGGCGACAACGAGCCGATTAAAAATGGCGTCCACGCTTATGTCAACGAAGATAGTTTCTTCAAGATTTTCAAAAGCCTTTCCGAAAAACTTTCAAAGCGGACGATTTACCGACTTGACTTGGATAAAGATGAGTTCATCGCCGGGTGCATAAGGGAAATTAACGATTTGCTCATTAGTCGCACTGTCAGAAATGTTTATGAGATAACCACCGCAGATGTACAGGCCGAGGACAGCGGGCGCATCGGCATCGGCGAGTCAAGAACAAGGACGGTTGACAGTAGCGCCAAGGAACATATCGTTCAAAAGAGCGACTTCGAGCTTGCCAACATGATTATGTATCACACGAGCTTGCCTCGGTTCGCGATTTTTCGTATAATGGCGGGGATAGAAAAGAAAATCCTGCTCTCCAATCAAGACATCCTCAGTTTGGTGGTTAAGCTGATAGAAAAGCGATTAAGTGCAGCTAAAGCGGCAAAGATTAAAGATTATGAGATAATCACAGGCTATGAATTTGACGACGACGTAATTTTTAAACCCGATGTTATTGATGAAGCTTTGCTTGCGAAAAAAAAGAAAGTCTACCAGACAAAAGAATCTCAGCGCAGGGCGCTCAATAAATATTACCGTACAGATTCAGATGGCGAGTACAAGTTTGCCGAAAACCTTGACGATGACCCAAACGTCCTGCTCTATACCAAGCTCAAAAAAGGCGGTTTCGTAATCGACACGCCTCACGGCAATTACTCACCCGATTGGGCGATAGTATATAGGGATGTCGATGGCAATATCAGGCTTTATTTCATCATCGAAACAAAATGCGACAAGGAGTGGATCGGTCTTTCAGATATAGAACAAGGCAAGATCAACTGCGGAGAACTCCATTTCAAGGCGATTGATGAAGCATCGAGCGATACAGTCCGCTTTCATTGGGCGAACAGTTACGAAGATTTCGAGAGAAACACGAGGGTTTAGATTATGGCGCAAATATATTTAGGGAGGAGGATTACAAAAATGGATGAAATTGTATGTAAATTTTGTGGATACACCAGTTATGACGAAGCCGATTTCTACGATGGGGCTTGTGTCATGTGTGACGCAATAAACGATGACGAGTGAGGCACATAGCCCGGAAGTATCGGCTCAATATGCGAGGAGCTTTCGAGAGTGCTTGCCCCAAATCGCGAGTTCCTCATACGCATCCCTTTGTTGTACTCGTCGGAACGTTGCCGACCCGATGTGTTTTGGCGAATAATATTTTATGCGTTAATAATTCCACAGTCTTTATTATTTGTCAAAACCAAGTAATACCAACAGATAACGTCATATTATTTGAAATGCGCCAAAAAAATACCTATTGCACCTAGCGACAATCATTTCCCGATTATCCCATACATAAAAAACTTTACAATGCCCATTTTATAATCAAGCGAAATGAG
>Ga0099364_10001649_pt1 | contig 36444 bp, 31 predicted proteins | sample TergutTh196P3_FD_73070 | JGI IMG/M metagenome (GOLD analysis project Ga0099364, IMG submission 73070) | Microcerotermes parvus P3 segment gut microbial communities from Pointe-Noire, Republic of the Congo - Th196 P3 | ecosystem: Host-associated > Arthropoda: Insects > Digestive system > Gut ... | reverse complement strand
AAGGCCCCTTGCAGACGACGAGGTGGATAGGCCGGGGGTGCAAGCGCAGCAATGCGCTCAGCTGACCGGCACTAATAGGCCGAATGCTTATCTAAAACCCGGGAAGCAGCCCTAAAGCTTGGCGCAACGCGCAAAACGCGCAACGTGCAAAATGCGCAATGGCGCCGGCGCCAAGGGCAGCTAAATCCCGGCCAGGCATGGATTTTACGGGTGGGGAAGGTTTTCGTTTTCGGTTTTGAGGGCACGGGCAGCGGGATGTGTCCCCCGGGCAAGGCCCCCGGTTTTCCTCGATAGCTCAATGGTAGAGCACACGGCTGTTAACCGTGGGGTTGTTGGTTCGAGCCCAACTCGGGGAGGAATAAAGTCTTTAAGCATTTCATATTTTAGTAAAACAATAATAACTCTTGCTTTAGCAAAGAGTTTCTTACATTGGAACATTAATATTTTTAAACGGTACCATAGCCAAGTGGTAAGGCAAAGGTCTGCAACACCTTTATTCGCCGGTTCAAATCCGGCTGGTACCTCGCAAGCAAGAACCATAAGCACTTTAAATAGTCAAATCTCCTCGCCCATCTTGACGAAAGCCCCCTTAATAGTATATTATTAGTGCATGTCAGATGAAAAACGCTTAACCAATTTTGAACTGCTTCGAATCCTCGCAATGTTGATGGTGGTAACGCTCCATTATTTTTATTATTCTGGAATGCGGCTTACGCTGACTGACTCGGTCGGTCAACAGCATATTTTTGCCCTCGCCATCGAATCGTTTTCGATTGTTGCGGTTAATGTCTTTGTGATGATTAGCGGTTATTTTATGGTTAAGTCACGATTCAAATTCCGCCGTTTTTTTCGCTTGGTTTTCCAAATCTTGTTTTATACGCTCCTGATTCCGCTGGTTTTATCGATTTTTGGCTTGCCCGTCATTGCCGAGACAGAGGGTGTTTATGGGATAATCCAATATCTTTTGCCGATTTCCACAATGCACTATTGGTTTATAACCGCTTACTTGCTGCTTTACCTGATCAGCCCCTTTTTGAACGCCGCCTTTGAAAAAATAGAAAAAGTTGCCCTCCAAAAAATCATCGTCATTTTGCTGGTGTTATTTTGCGGCTTCAAAAGTTTTATCCCTTTTTCCCTTAACCTTGATTCATATGGGTATGATTTCGGCTGGTTTATTTTGCTTTATTTGACTGGGGCGTATATCCGGATTTATGGCTTTGCAGCCCTTTCCCCCAAAGGCAGGGGATTATCTTTATATTTGGTTTCGGTTGTCCTGATTTTTACTTTAAAGATTGGCAGTTATTTTCTTTATGCAAAAACGGGCTTGTTTAAGTATTTTTTTGATGTTCCTTTCCATTATAATTTTATCCTCGTCTATTGTGCGGCAATCGGGCTTTTTTATGCCTTTATTGGCATTGAGATAAAGGAAGGCAGGGTTTCTAAGCTGATTAGGGGAATTGCCCCTTTATGCCTTGGGGTCTATCTTCTGCATATGAATATCGATTTGAGGGACAACTGGTATCCTTGGACAAAAATCTTGTTTGGCCGTCTTTTGGAGATGGGATTTATTGGGCTTGTTTTAAATATGCTTGTCACGGTTTTAGTTGTTTTTAGTGCCGGGATTTTAGTTGACTTTATCCGCAGCCTTATTTTTTCTGGAGTCGATAAAAGCATGATTGAACAATATGAGACAGCAAAAGCAATTAAAGAAGCAAATAAAAAGAATCGGGATAACCGTTGAAAGGACAAAATGGCGAATAAGTTTGAAAAAATAACCCGGCTTTATCTATTTCCGCTCATCTTATTTTTGTTCCCGCTGTTAAACATAAATACCGGGGTTGACCTTACTGATACTGGATATAGCTTGGCTAATTATGTTTTTTTGCCGTCCGCTGAAAACAGCTTCGTCCTTAATACTTATCTAAGCAATGTCGTTGGTTATTTCTTGACTAAGCTACCTTTTGGGGGAATGATGCTGGGCATGAAATTTTATACTGCCCTGTTCGTTAGTTTGATGGCATTATTAGGATATCGGTTTTTTATCACTAAAATGCCCGCCTGGATAGCCTTTCTTAGCCAGATGGCGGCCATCGGCTTGTGCTGGTGTCCGACGGTGATTATATATAATTATCTGACTTATCTCTTTTTCTTGATTGCCGCGATTCTTTTATTCCGTGGTTTGGCCGGAAATCATTCATATTGCTTAGTCCTTGCCGGGGTTTTCCTTGGCCTTAATGTTTTTGTCCGCAATCCCAATATCATGGAAGCGGCCCTAATTTTATGTGTATGGTATTATGCCTTAATCCGCGGCAAAAAAATGCGGCAGGTTGTCCGTGAAACTTTGCTGTGCCTGTCGGGATATCTTGGTGCGGTCCTGGTGATGAGTATTATAATGATGCTCCATTATGGCGTGAGCGCCCCCTTTGAAATGATAAGCGGCCTTTTTCACATTTCGGCGAGCAGCAGCGAATATAACTTTATCCAGATGTTAGTGATGATTGCCGAAGCATATTTTGGCGGAGCAAAGTGGCTAATCTATATCGTTCTTTGCATTTTGCCGGGTTTTCCTTTTTTCATGATAAAGCTGAGCGGTTTTTTCGGCAACAGGATAAGCGAAGAAAAAATCATTATTGCGAAAAAAATTATTTACTCCGCCGCGATTATTTTTCTTTTTTATGCCTTAAGCCGGATTGGAATGTACAACTTTAAGTATTATCAAAAAGAATCCGCTTTGCAATGGTCGATTGTCTTTTTGTTGATATCGCTCGCCAATATGGTCTGGATGCTTTATGCAAAATCAGTTGACGTCCATTGGAAATTAATCGCTTCGATTGGCATTGTGATTATCCTGATAACCCCATTAGGAAGCAATAACCGCCTTTGGCCGGTGATAAACAATCTCTTTTTCATTGCCCCGGTTACGATCTGGCGCGTTTACAGCCTCGCCCTTTATGGGCGGAAATATATCGGGACTGAATCAAACATGATCCCGCTCTTTCCGGTTAAGGCAATGCAGCTTTCGATAATTATTATTTTTATTATCCAAAGTCTTGGCGTTGGCAGCTTTTATGTTTTCCGTGACGGCGAGGACGGGGTAGCGCGAAATAGCCAGATTGCAAGGAATGAAATCCTTCGCGGAATGCGGACAACGGCAGAAAACGCCCGCTCTTTACAAGAACTTAATGATTTCCTGCTTGATTTTATTGAAAAATATGATTTAATATTATATGGCGATATCCCGGCTCTTTCATATTACCTTAACCGCCCATCGGTTATATCAAATGCCTGGCCGGATCTTGATACCTTTAGCACGGCCCAGTTTAAAAGGGAGCTTGACGGGATATCCCATCGCCCGGTCATTATTGTTAATGCAAGATTATCCGAGCGTAAAGCTTTAGCGGATAAAAAAGCCTACCTTGATGAGTTTATCGATGAGAACGATTATCAAGAGATTTTCCGTAATGCACAGTTTATTGTCTTTTTGTAAGGAGACCTAATGTATAAAACCAATTTTAATAATCCGCCAGTCGGCAGAAACGCCATTGCCTATCTTGCCGAAGCAATCAAAAATAACCATATTAGCGGTGATGGCTCTTTCACCCGCCTTTGCAGTGAATGGCTGGAAAATTTTACCAAAACTAATAAATGCTTACTCACCACTTCCTGTACCCACGCCTTGGAAATGAGTGCTTTGCTTTGCAAAATAAAGCCGGGCGATGAGGTTATCATGCCCTCATATACCTTTGTCTCAACCGCAAATGCCTTTACCCTCCGGGGGGCGAAGATAGTTTTTGTTGATATCCGGCCGGACACGATGAATATTGATGAAAAACTCATCGAAGCAGCGGTTACCAGCCAAACAAAAGCCATTGTCCCGGTCCATTACGCCGGAATCAGCTGCGAGATGGACACGATTAACGAAATTGCTAAACGAAATAAGCTTTTTGTTATTGAAGATGCTGCCCAAGGGATTATGGGCAGCTACAAGGATAAACCCCTTGGCACAATCGGCGATTTTGGCTGTTTTAGCTTCCATGAGACCAAAAATTTCAGCATGGGTGAGGGCGGGGCTTTATTGATAAATGATATTAACTTCATTAATGAAGCAGAAATCATCCGCGAAAAAGGAACGGACCGGAGCCGCTTTTTCCGCGGCCAGCTTGATAAATATACTTGGCAGGATCACGGTTCATCTTATTTGCCAAGTGAGTTAAATGCCGCCTACCTTTGGGCGCAGCTGGAAATGGCTGAGGAAATAACCGCTGACCGGTTAAAAAGCTTTAACAGATATTATCAAGGCCTTAAAGCGTTACAAGATACCGGGTTGGTTTCGCTTCCGGTGATTCCCAAAGAATGCAAGCATAACGGTCATATGTTTTATATCAAGTTAAAGGACATTAACGCCCGGACAAGATTAATTGATTACCTTAAGCAAAATAAAATACTGTCAGTATTTCATTATGTGCCATTGCATAGCTCCCCGGCCGGGCAAAAATTTGGCCGATTTTACGGCGAAGATAAGTACACAACAAAGGAAAGCGAACGGCTTTTGCGTTTACCGCTTTATTATGGCTTAACTGATGAAGAAATCGATTTGATTGTCAGTTTAATCATTAAATTTTTGGAGAACAAGGATTGAAAACTTTTTTGGGAAAATATCAAAATTACATTCTTGCTGGGGTTTATCTGCTAGTGCTGATTTTTTTTGTCAGCTCCCGTTATGATTATTATTTTGCCCTAAATGACGATGTCCTGATGAAAGACATCCTGGCCGGGATTTATACCGGGACGCCTGAACCCCGCAATATTCAAATGCTTTTTCCGCTTAGCTTATTTATCAGCTTGTTTTACCGGGTTATTCCTGCTGTCCCTTGGTATGGGCTGTTTCTTTTGCTCTGCCAGTTCGGCAGCATTTTTCTGATTGCCTTATTAAGCCTCAAATTTATCCGTACTATTTTTAAAAAAATACTATTGTTAGTTTTGCAGTTTATCATCATTACCGCAACAATGCTTGAGCATTTAGTTTTTGTCCAATACACGATTACCAGCGCAATGCTCACAACGGCCGCTGTTTTTTGTTTTATTGCAAGTGATGGATCTGCACCAATCAAGGCATTTATTAAAGCCAATCTTTTGCCGATTATCCTTATACTGATTGCCTTTTTGCTCCGGCCGTGGATGCTTTTGCTTTTGCTTCCTTTTGTCTTAGTTGCCGGGATTTTTAAGTTGAGCCAAGAAAAGCCAGCCTTTACGAAACTTAATTTTGCAAAATATTTTGCCCTGTTTGGAGTTTTGCTTCTAATGCTTCTTGCTTCGCAAACAATTGACTTAATTGCCACCAGCAGCAAAGAGTGGCGGAAGTTTAATCAATTTTTTGCCAACCGGACGGAATTATATGATTTCCAGTCCATTCCCGAATATGACGCCAATGTCACTTTTTATCACAGCCTTGGTTTTACTTATGGCGAGGTAAATTTACTAAAAAACTATAACTTTGGCCTCTCTGCCAAAATTGATGAAAGAACGCTTGGTGAAATTGCGGGTTATGCCGGAGAACGGCGTAATGAAAACCTTTCCTTTAAGGAACGTTTTAACCAGCAGCTGCGCCTCTATGCTTTTTTGTTGACCAATGGGGGTGAGCATGGCCATTATCCCTATAATAGCCTTATTCTGCTTGGTTATGCGATGTTAATTGGGCTGGCGAATTTTTACAGCCGCTTTTGGCGCAGCATTGGCATTATTTCATTGCTCATAAGTGTCCGCAGCTTACTATGGCTCTTTATTTTGATGGGTGAGCGTTATCCGCCCCGATTAAGCCACTCCCTTTATTTTATCGAAATGGGCATTTTGCTGTTAATGATTCTGGCTGAATCTGTTACTCCGGCCGACAAAAAGGCGAAATCTTTTAACAAATCTTTCCCGGCGGTTATGGCTTTGGTTGCGCTGATCATTGCTCTGGGGAATGTTCCGGCAATGCTTAATCGTACCGCTGCCGAATTAGAGACCCGCGAAACCACGAACCAGGCTTGGCTTTTAATGCAGGAATACACAAGCACTAGACCCGGTAATTTTTATTTTATCGATGTTTATTCTTCGGTTCAGTATTCGGAAAAACTACTGGCAAAAATGGTTAAGCGCCCTGCCAATTATGATATAATGGGGGGGTGGGCAGTAAATAGCCCGCTTCACCAGAAAAAGCTTAACCGCCTGATTGCCCCGGAAATAACAATGTTTGAAGCTTTGCTACGCTACGATAATGTTTATTTTATCAATGACATAAAATTTGACATTGATTGGCTGAGTGCTTATTATGCGGAACGCGGGGAAATAATCGCACCCGAAAGGATTGATTTGATTGCGGATAAATTGGAGGTGTACAAGCTTAGATGAAGTATGATACAATGAAGTGTTCAATTATTGATGGCGAAAAAATTTGCTTACGCCCGGCGGATTATGCTGATACGGATTTGATTGTTAACTGGCGCAATCAGCCTTTTATAAGGGATAATATGATTTACCGCAAGCCTTTTACGGTTGACGGCCATCATGAATGGATTCGTTTGATGATTGAGACAGGAAAAGCAGCCCAGTTCATTATCTTAGAAAAGACGGGCCTAAGGCCGGTTGGCGTGACTTTCCTTAGGGACATCGATTCTGGCAATGAGAAAGCCGAATTTGGGGTTTTTATTGGGGAAAAAGACGCAATTGGCTTAGGGTATGGCACAGAAGCGGCGCTTCTTATGCTGGATTATGCTTTTAATGCCCTAAAGCTTCATAAAGTTTTTCTCCGGCTTATTTCCACGAATGCCGCGGCCGAAAAAAGTTATCTCAAGGCTGGATTTATCCGGGAGGCTTATCTAAAAGATGAAGTAAAAATCGAGGGTGAATTTGTAGATATTATCTTAATGTCGAAATTGAAGGATGTAAACCCGAATCATGATTCGGGATGAAATTTGAGCTACGCTCAAAGTTTCCAGGCATTGGAAGGAGCCTCTTTTATAAAATGCAAATCAGCTATATCATTCCTTGCTACCGATCCGCAGAAACGCTAAGGGCGGTGGTCAATGAGATTGATGAAACAATGAACTTAATGACAGGCTATGATTATGAAATTATTCTGGTTAATGATGATTCGCCGGATAATACTTTTGATGTCATAAAAGCATTGTGCCAAGAAAAATCCCATCTGATTGGCATAAATTTTGCCCGCAATTTTGGCCAACACGCTGCATTGATGGCTGGCTTTAAGGAAGCAAAAGGCGAGATCGTCATCTGCCTTGATGATGATGGCCAGACCCCGGCGGCGGAAGCGGGCAAATTAATCAAAGCCCTTGAAGCCGGAGCTGACGCAGCATATGCAAAATACATTCACAAACAGCATTCAGGCCTCCGCAAGATCGGCAGCCGGATTAATGATTTAATGACGCGGATCATGTTGAGCAAACCCAAAAATCTTTATATTTCTAGCTATTTTGCCGTCAAATCTTTTGTTGCAGAGGAAATAAAAAGATATGACGGGGCTTATCCTTATGTAATCGGCTTGGTACTTCGGACGACAAAAAACATTGTTAATGTTGATGTCAGCCACCGGGCCAGGATAAACGGGGCTTCCGGTTATACGATCGGAAAACTATTTGCCTTGTGGCTTAACGGATTTACAGCTTTTAGCATTAAACCTTTGCGGATTGCAACCCTAGTCGGGGCTTTTAGCGCGTTTAATGGCTTTATTTATGCTCTTTATACGATTGCAAGAAGGATTTTTATTGCCCCGCCGGGGATGGTGATTGGGTTTGCCGCCCTTATTTCGGCGATTTTGGTAATCGGCGGCCTGATTCTTTTAATGCTTGGGCTGGTTGGTGAATATATCGGGCGTATGTATATTACAATGAACAATTCGCCGCAATATGTCATAAAAGAGAAAATAGTGTCGCTCGGCAGCTGACGCAAATCAAAGGATTTACACAACTGCGCTTTTTTATATAGGACAATAGCGTCGCCAAATAAAACACTTTGAAAGGAGAGCATGGATATATGAATATTGCAATAGCTGGAACTGGATATGTCGGATTAGTTGCGGGTGTTTGTTTTGCCGACAAGGGTTATCATGTCACCTGCGTTGATGTAGATGAAAAAAAAGTAGCAATGATGAAAGAGGGCATTTCGCCGATTTTTGAAGAGGGCCTTGAAGAGCTGATAAAGAAAAACAATCAAGCCGGGACACTTCATTTCACAACTGATTATCGTGAAGCCTATCGTTTTGCCGATGCGATTTTTATTGGCGTCGGTACGCCGGAGCTTCCTGACGGAAGTGCAAATCTTAGCTATATTGCAAGTGTTTCCCGCCAAATCGCGGAGACAATTGAAAAAGATTGCCTTGTTGTCGTCAAGTCAACAGTTCCGGTCGGGACGAATGATAAAGTAGAACAATTTATCAAGGATTTCCTGGTTAATGACGTGAAAGTTTCTGTTGCTTCCAATCCGGAATTTTTGGCACAAGGAACAGCGGTCCATGATACATTTAACGCGGCGCGGATTATTATTGGGACTGAAAGCAAAGAAGCCGAAGCCTTGCTTCTTAAGATTTACGAGCCGTTTAACCTGCCGATTGTTTCGGTCAAACGCCGCTCAGCGGAAATGATAAAATATGCTTGTAATGATTTCCTTGCGCTAAAAATATCATATATGAATGAGATCGCCAATCTTTGTGAACTTGTTGGCGCGGATATTACTGATGTTGCCGAGGGAATGCGCTTTGATGAGCGGATCGGCTCGCGTTTCTTAAATGCCGGAATCGGGTTTGGCGGAAGCTGTTTCCCCAAAGACACAAAAGCCCTAGATTATCTTGCCCAGAATCACGGCTATAAGCTTAAGACAGTTGAGGCGTGTGTTTCTGTAAATGAACGCCAGAAAACGCGGCTTTTTGAAAAAGCCAAAAAACGGATGATTACTTTTGACGGCTTAAAAGTCGCTGTCCTGGGCTTGGCGTTTAAAGCAGGGACAGACGATATGCGCGAAGCCCCGGCGGCCGACAATTTGAGGCTTTTATTAGCCCAAGGTGCTGATGTTATTGCTTATGACCCCAAAGCCATTAGCCGGGCGCAGTTTGAGTTTCCCGCCGGAAGCTATAGCAATGGGACGATAAGTTATGCAGATGATCCCCTTGAAGCCTTATCCGGTGCTAATATTTGTTTTATTTTTACCGAATGGCCAGAAATAATTAGCATAACTCCGGATAAATATAAAGAAAAAATGCACACGCCTTTAGTTTATGATGGCAGGAATATCTGCGATCCAAACGCGATGAGGGCGGCTGGAATTGAATATTATAGCATTGGCCGTTAAAATTGTCCTCTCTTAAGACATTATTTACTATTATTTTTTATGATAATAAGGTATAATTGTCACAAAGGAGAAAGGATGATGGCGCGAATTATTGATCTTGAACTATATAATTTAGTTGGAGATAACGTAAGAAAGTACCGTATTAAGATGGGCCTAAGCCAACAGGATTTATCAGAACGCCTTGAAGCTTATGCCATTTACATATGCCGCGGCTCAATATGCAGAATTGAAAGTTACGAAAGAACAGTTACCGATTTTGAGTTAAAAGCATTTTCCGAAATTTTGGAGGTTCCAATTGATAAATTGTTTGCTTAATAATTTTCTTAAAATAAAGATTTGTTGCAGGGATTTTTAGCAGCTTTTAGGCCCCTTGGTCAAGCGGTCAAGACACCGCCCTCTCACGGCGGTAACACGGGTTCGATTCCCGTAGGGGTCATGTATTTTTATGAAGCGTAAATAGGATTGAGAATGGATAACCTAAAAGCAATTGAAGAACTAAAAAAGGTCGCGAGCAAGGCGAGCAAGATGGTTTTTTTCGGCGGGGCTGGGGTTTCAACGGAAAGCGGGATTCCGGATTTCCGTAGCGTTGATGGCCTGTATAACCAAAAATACGACTATCCGCCCGAAAAAATGTTAAGCTATACTTTTTACCGCCATTATGCTGATGAATTTTTCCGTTTTTATCGTGACAAGATGATTTGCCTTGACGCGAAACCGAATGCGGCCCATTATAAGTTGGCAGAATGGGAACGCGAGGGCAAATTGGCGGCGGTTATTACGCAAAATATCGATGGGCTTCACCAAGCAGCCGGAAGCCAAAAAGTCCTTGAACTACATGGTTCAGTTTTACGCAATTATTGTGAAACTTGCGGCGAGTTTTATTCAGCAGAATATATTCTAAAGTCGGTTTCAGTTCCGCGCTGCCATTGCGGCGGACAGGTTAAGCCTGATGTTGTTTTATATGAAGAAGGACTTAACCAAAACGTATTGACCGAAGCAGTCAATTATATCGCCAATGCTGATGTTTTAATTATCGGCGGCACATCTTTGGTGGTTTATCCGGCAGCAGGGCTGATTGATTATTTTAAAGGCAGCCATCTTGTTGTCATCAATAAATCGGCTACGCCGCGTGACGAACACGCGGATATAATTATTAAAGGAAATATCGGCGAAATATTAAGAGGAGAATCAAATGTTGAAAATTAAAGAAAACGCTATGTTTGATGAAATATCACTAGGCGAGGTTATGCTCCGGCTTGACCCCGGCGAAGGCCGCATCCGGACGGCGCGGAATTTCCGGGCTTGGGAGGGGGGCGGCGAATACAATGTCGCCCGGGGCTTAAGGAAATGCTTTAAGCTAAATACGGCAATTGTAACCGCTTTTGCTGACAACGATATCGGCTGGCTGATTGAAGATTTCATTTTGCAAGGCGGCGTTGATACCCGCTTCATCAAGTGGGCCGCTTTTGACGGAATCGGGCGGAGCAGCCGCAATGGGCTTAACTTTACTGAACGCGGTTATGGGCTTCGCGGGGCAATCGGGATTAGTGACCGGGCAAATACCGCAGCTTCAAAATTAAAACAAGGTGATATTGACTGGGAACATATTTTTGGCGAATGCGGGGTTCGCTGGTTTCATACTGGCGGTATTTTTGCCGCCCTTTCTGAAAGCACGGCCGAAGTTGTGTTAGAAGCGGCGCAAATTGCCAAAAAACATGGGACAATTGTCAGCTACGACCTAAACTATCGCCCGTCATTATGGAAAGATATCGGGGGAAAAGCAAAAGCCCAGGAAGTTAACAAAGAAATAGCAAAATATGTCGATGTCATGATTGGCAATGAAGAAGATTTTATTGCTTGCCTTGGCCTGTCGGTTTCAGGAAATGACGAACATCTTAACGAATTGGACTTGGACGGTTATAAAAAGATGATTCATCAAGCCTCTGCTTTATATCCCAATTTTAAAGTGATTGGGACGACCCTTAGGACAGTTAAATCAGCAACAATTAACAGCTGGTCGGCAATTTGCTGGGCCGAGGGGCAAGTGTATCAAGGCATTGCCTTTGATGATATCGAAATCCTTGACCGGGTTGGCGGTGGTGATAGCTTTGCTTCGGGACTTATTTTTGGGCTGTTAAATGGAAATGATTATCAGACGGCACTTAATTATGGTATCTGCCACGGAGCTTTGGCGATGACAACCGCTGGTGATACATCAACGGCGGCAAGAAAAGAGGTTGAGAAATTGATGAAAGGCAGCAATGCCAGAGTTGAGCGGTAACAAAACCTAGATATCCTCTGAAATAAGGGCTTTCGAAGGTTTTGGGAGGGAGCATAATATGAATGAAATTTTAAAACAAATCAACGAAATTGGCATTGTACCAGTCATTGCCTTATCCGATGCTGAAAAAGCCGTGCCTTTAGCAAAAGCATTGCTTGCTGGCGGAATACCCTGCGCGGAAATAACTTTCCGGACAGCGGAGGGCTTAGAATCTATCCGCCGGATAGCGGCGAATGTCCCGAAAATCCTGGTTGGTGCAGGAACAGTCCTAAAAAAAGAACAAGCTGACCAAGCAATTGAAGCCGGGGCAAAATTCATAGTCAGCCCTGGATTTAATCCGAAAATAGTTTCTTATTGCCTTGAAAAAAACGCCGTTATCACTCCGGGCTGTATGTCCCCATCAGATATGGAAGCCGCCTTAGAGTTTGGGCTAGAGGTAGTAAAATTCTTCCCTGCTGAACAGGCAGGCGGACTTAACTTTATCAAAGCAGTAGCGGCCCCCTATTCCGGGCTTAAATTCATGCCGACTGGCGGAATCAGCGCAGGCAATCTCGGCAAATATCTGGCTTTTGACCGGATTATTGCTTGCGGCGGCAGCTGGATGGTCACAAAAGATTTGATTGACCGCGGTGATTTTGATGAAATCACAAGGTTATGCAAGGAAGCGGTTAAGATAAAGGAAGAGGTAAGGGGTAAGGGGTAAGCAAATCTAATATTCTCATTTTCCACGTTCATTGATTACATTAGCCACGTTCACTCCCTCGATCCGCACAAACCCATTTTTCCTGTTACAATAAAAATAGCTGCGCGTTTTTATTGTGGCGCATATGACAGCATTAAGAAGTTGGACAAGATAAAAAAAGGAATGGTTATTAATATGAAAGTAGAACTTAAGGGAATGAGCAAGAATTTTGGCAAACAGGCAATATTTGATAATTTTGATCTGGCAATTGAATCCGGCGAGATGGTGGCGGTGACGGGAAAATCCGGCTCTGGCAAAACGACATTAATCAATATGCTTGGCCTGATTGAGAAAATGGACAGCGGGACAATCTATTACGATGATAAGCCAGTCGAGAAAGAACGCCAGAAAAGAAAGCTGTTAAGTGAAAAAATCGGGTTTGTCTTCCAAAATTTTGGTTTGATTGACAATGAAACCGTTTACGATAATTTAGCTCTTGTCAAATCATTGCAGCATAAAAAAGCAGGATTAAAACGCTCGCTGATAAGCCAGGCTCTTGAAAATGTCGGCTTAAATGATGGTTTCGCAAGCAAAAAGGTTTTTGAATGCTCCGGCGGCGAGCAGCAGCGGATTGCCATCGCCAAGCTGCTTTTAAAGGATTGCGGGGTGGTTCGGCAAAAGATTGCCGTTCTTGACCCCTCTTTATATATTAGGCATGGATTAGGCGTAGAAGATGCTGTTATATCCCCACCTTCTTCAAATAATACCCAAACATCCCATTTGCTGGCTTTTGGCCCTCACATTCAAAAGTTTCAAAGCCAAACATCATGGCGACACTTTTTTCCCGCTCGTAGAAAACACCCGGGACGCCAAGGTAATAATCTTCGTTTTCTTTGCCCAAAATAAGGTGGCGGTAATTGTAAAAGCCATGCAAGAGAAAGCTGTTATGGACTAATTGATGATATTCACTGCGTAGAACGGTTAAATCTTTTGGTTCGAGTGAAAGATAAAGGCGTTCATCGGCATAAGGGTTTATTTGTTTATAATTTTTCAGAAGCTGGTGCCATTTATCCGGGGTCATCCTGATATCATGGAGAGTCTTGCGGACGTCTTCATGTGATGGCGTTCTGGGGGGCGTGGGTGTGATTTCTTCGCTTAGGTGTTCGGCAGCTTCCAAAATGGGTTTAGACGCTTCTTCACCCGGTGCATTAACAAATTTCCACTCTTTACCTTGCGGGGCTTTATCAAATTGCTCTTTTTTAACCTCAACTACTCGGCTTGGCTGACACTCCTTTATTTTACCGATTATATATTTATGTTCATTAATATTTACCTTTATATCGCAGATGTCATCATAAGTAAACTGGTTATCGAATTCTTTTCTAAAGCTTAACAGCCCGTCTTTGAAATAAACCAATCCAAGCGAAATGGAATCATCATTTAAACTTATAGTTGCATTGAACTTGCCATTTTGGAGATATCTTTTCATATTAATCTGCATATCCAGCAAAATTCTTGTCCCTCTTGCTTCTATTTTTACGTTTCCGCAATTAGAAACTTTCTTTTCATTTTCCATATATGAAAGATATAATATTTTTTTAAAATATTTCAAATAAAAACCCTCCCGCGATATTATGCTTAATAATATGCTAAGGGAGGGCCATATATGCAAATAGCATATGCAATAGCATATGCTATTTACATATGCTATTTACATATGCTATTTACATATGCTATTTACATATGCCATTTACATATGCTATGGGCATTATCGCGTAACCTAAAATGTAACTGACTCTAAATATTTCATGTAATTGACCACCATCATGGCAATTTTAAAGGTCAAAGCGTCGTCAAAGGTCCTGACATCTAAGCCAATGCTTTTCTCAAGCTTTTCAATCCGGTAAACAAGGGTATTGCGGTGGACAAAAAGCTGCCTTGAGGCCTCGGAAACATTTAAGCTGTTTTCAAAGAATTTGTAAACGGTGGTGATTATTTCCTCGTCGATTTCATCCGGGTTAACATCGTGGAATATTTCCTTAATGAATATTTTGCATAGGTTGACCGGCAATTGGTAAATCAAACGGCCAATGCCCAAGGTATTATAAGCATTGACGTTTCTTTCGATATAAAAAATCTTGCCGACATCCAAAGCCATGGTTGCTTCTTTGTAAGATTTTGATACGTCCTTAAGCTCCTTGATAATCGTGCCATAAGCGACGCGGACGCTTAGTAACACTTCCATATTCATCATGTCAACGATTGTATTTGCTATTTGCTCAATATGATCATAACCGTCATTGGCATTAAGGGACTTAATGAGGATAATTTTCCGCTCATCAACGGCTGTTACATAGTCTCCGGCATGGTAAGAATACATACCTCGCAGCAGTTCAATGGCGGCATTGTCTTTTTCTGCGCTGATTTCGACCAAAATAACCACGCGGGGAACAGATATTTCAATATGGAGTTTTTTCGCCCGGTTATACACATCAATAAGCAAAAGATTGTCAAGAATCAAGTTTTGGAAGAAGCTGTTGCGGTCAAATTTTTCCTTGTAGGCAATCATCAGATTTTGGAGCTGGCTGGCGGCAATCCTGCCAATCATATATACCTCATCGGCAGAACCAAAAGCATTGATGATGTATGCGATTTCGTTTTCATCGATGATTTTGACCAGATGGTTCATGCCGATAACCTGGCTGTCGGCCGGGGATAAAGCAAAACTCCTGATGATATCTTTCGTAAGCTGTTCTTCTTCACTAGTGGCGGAAAGAAGCGAGCCTTCGGCATCAAAGACAAAAATATCGACTTTGGAGATTGCCTTAAGCTCGGTAATGCAGTTTTTGATGATTTGATTGGATATCATAATTTTCCTTTTAGAGTAAAAAAAGAATGGGATAAAATTCATCCCATTCTTTAGTTGTTTTGATAATGAGGTATGTTTAGTTGGTGATGACCTGTTCTGTTTCTTTATCGAAGATATGGATTTTCTCGATATCGAAAGCAAATTTGACTGTGTCACCAGGCCTTGCGGTGGTGCGGGGGTCAACTCTGGCCGTAATCGGGAATTCTTCAAGGTCAAAGTATAAGAATACTTCTGAACCAAGCAATTCGTAAACCTTAACCGTTGACTCAAAGACGCATTTGGCGGTTTCGATGAACATTTCTGAATCGTCAACATCTTCCGGACGGATACCAAAGGTAACGGTTTTGCCGTCATATTTGCCATCAATGAGTTTCTTGGATTTCGCTGGCGGGAGCGGAATGCTCTTTCCGGCAACTTCAATCGCGGCATCATCGCCAGTAATTTTGATCACGCCATCAAGGAAGTTCATTTGCGGTGAACCCATGAAGCCGGCAACAAAAAGGTTGTTCGGTTTTTCATAGAGGTTGCGCGGTGAATCTACCTGTTGGACAAGGCCGTCTTTCATAACAACGATTCTTGTGCCAAGGGTCATAGCTTCGGTCTGGTCATGGGTAACATAGATGATGGTAGTGCCTAATCTCTGGTGGAGTTTTGCGATTTCGATACGCATTTGGACACGGAGTTTTGCGTCAAGGTTTGAAAGCGGTTCGTCCATCAGGAAAACCTTGGGGTTACGGACGATAGCACGGCCCATCGCAACACGCTGTCTTTGTCCGCCGGACAATGCTTTGGGTTTCCGGTCAAGGAGCGGGGTTAATTCGAGGATTTTGGCCGCTTCTTTTACCATTTTGTCAATTTCATCTTTTGGTACTTTGCGGAGTTTCAGACCAAACGCCATGTTGTCATAAACTGACATATGAGGATATAGGGCGTAGTTCTGGAATACCATTGCGATGTCACGGTCTTTTGGCTCAACATCATTGACAAGGCGGTCGCCAATGCGCAGTTCGCCAGAAGAAATATCTTCCAGACCAGCGATCATGCGCAGGGTCGTTGATTTGCCGCAACCTGACGGGCCAACGAAAATGATGAACTCTTGGTCGGCGATTTCCAGATTGAAATCCTTAACCGCTTCAAAACCGTTGGGGTAAACTTTAGTGATATTTTGTAGTGATAGACTTGCCATTACTTTGCCTCCTTAGGGATATTGTTGCTACTATGTACAACATTGTTTTTAGTATACCTAAACCATGTCTTTTTTACTATACCATATTTCCACAAAAATTTTGCTTGCAAGTAGGGAATTTGCTTATAATGTCATGGTTTTATCTTTCTCTCAATCAAAATGCCCAATTTTCTTGCTAATATATTGGGCAATTTGTATATTAGTTATAGTCAGTCAAAATATAATTCGTCATGTATCTGTGCCCTTATTGGCTTTAAAGCAAAAGTTTTCTTATGATAGAAGGCGGGCAAGGTCACATGACGAGTTTATTTTGACTTCCTTGCTGCTAATTCTTAATCACCACGGCGTCAAAATTATCATGGTAGAATGCCAGCTGGTTTTTGCCCCGCTTTTTGGCGGCATAGAGGGCTTGGTCAGCGGCTTTGTATATTGACTCAAAATCTTTTCCATCGCGGGGGAAAATAGCCGCGCCGATACTTGCGGTTGCGGAATACTTGGTATATTCACCTGCTTTGAAATCATGGAAGAAGCGGGCGACTTTTTCTGCTTCCCTTAACAGATTTTCATCATTGTAGATATTCTTAAGCAAGATGATTAGTTCATCGCCGCCTATCCGCCCGATAATGTCAGTCGAACGGAAAATGGGCGTTATCTGCTGGCCTAGTGAGCGGAGAACCTCGTCGCCAAAAGCATGGCCCATCGTGTCATTAATTTTTTTGAAATTATCAATATCCAGAACGAACATAATTGCCTGTTCATTTGGGTAGGTTTCCATATATTCTATTACCCGGCGTTCGGTTGCAACCTTATTAAGAAGCCCGGTCAGCTGGTCTGTATCTGCTTTTACCATCAGTTCTTTGGTCTTTGAGGTATGGCGTATTTTGGCAATCATATTGATCAGCACCATTAAGATGGCAAAGCCGCTGATGATGAGAGCCAGATTGAGCAATGTCCTCCTCGTGTACTCCCACACCCGTCTTTCTAAGTTCTCAACGAAAAATTCATTTACCCCGACCATGATATACCAGTTATTCATTGAAAGCGGGGTATAAATCAAGGTCCGCTCCTCGCCATCAATTTCAACCTTCATTGTGTCTGAATGGCCATTTTTCAGGCGGACGTCCATATTCCGTATTTCGCTGCTATAGCTGCGCCGTAGCGTTGCGATGATGTCATCAGCAATAAATTTGCTGACATAGTCTTTGTTGCTGGCAAGCATTGCGTTATCATCACTGGACATCAGCATATATAAAATATCGCCGTCAAAATCGCTCCGTAAAATGCTTTTGCCCATGTTTTCAATTGGATAATAGGAGATGAGCATCCGTTCGGGATAACCCGGAATTTTGCTTATATAGCCAACAGCCTTTGCCATTGAGCCTGCGATTTCATCATTGGCAACAAAGAAAAAATGATTTGTCCCTGTTTCTTTTAGCTCGGAAAAATATGATGTCTCCGATAAGTCCACCCTTATCCCGGTGTTGGTAATGCCTGCGCCATTTACGTCAGAAAGGATTACTGTATAAGCATAAGAATGCCGGAATAATGAATTAAGCACGTTTGTGATTGCTTCAGTATCATTTTCATCAATGTTTAAGATTGCTTCGCCAACTGCCCTTGTCAGGCTTGACATTACCGCAAGGTCTTTTTCCAGTTCTTTGGCATACCGCTCAGAAACGACAATTAATTCTTTTGAAATAGAAGTAACCGCCATTTGGCCGCTGCGGGCATTAAAGTTAATAACCATTCCAGCTATAATAACAACGAGTATAATCGTTGGCATCATCCATTGAGTTAAGATTTTGTTTTTTTCTTCTTTCATAAGTTCTCCCGGTAACAAAAATGTTACTCTATCTCACTATCATCAGCTATTGAGACTGACCAAGAATCAGCATCTATTGCGGCTTCTTCCGGTTCAAAGCGTTTAAAGGTCTTGCTATAAAGCATGGCGCATAAATATCCTGGGCCGGTGATCCCTGCTAAAAAAATGATGGGGAACATACTGATATTTAATGCTACCAGAACTACAGGCAATAAGCAAGCAAGGATCATTAATATTGTCCTTGGTAAATTAAGTATCGACATGAACAGCGCATTTTTGAATGTCCCCCGGATGGTATTATTAAAGCGGGCAAATAAGGGGAAAACATACATCAAGGTCATTACGCCAATTATCCCGCAAGCAAGCAATGCTACCCGCAGCCAGTTCGTAAAGCTTAGTTCCAAGCCGTTAATAATCTGTAAATCGACAATGAAGACAATGACAATAAAAATAATGATTAGCCCGCTTATTGACGTTTGCTTAAAATTTTGTTTGAATGACTTAAAGAAAGGGGCAATAATGTAACCTTCTTCTTTGCGGACCATCTTTAGTAAGACGCAGTGCATGGCGGTGATGGTCGGCCCAATTGTAATAACCGGGATGCACATAAATAGCACGATAATATTAAGAATCATCAAATCAGCCATGCGGCTAAGTGCTGCCATTAAAGGACTGTCTAAACTAAAAAATCTACCCATCTGTTCCCTATCTTTATATTATATATCGGTTTCTTTTATGCTTTTTTCGTATTGCCTATTTATTTCTTTAAAATGATTAAGCATTGCATTTGAACGCACTTTAGTGTCGATTGCAATTTCATCAAATTTATCGATGAATAATTTGGTAACCGCTTGGCTAAATTGCCCGGCTTCTGTCTGGCGTTTAATTTTGGCGATGAGTTCTTCTTTGTCAAATTCCTGCTTCATCATCGGGGCAACCGCGTCTGAAAATTGCAGGATCAGCTGTGACAGATTCATTTGCTTTTCCTTAAGCCGCCGCGGATATCCTTTTCCGTCAACCCGCTCATGGTGCGTGGCGGCAATGACAATGATTTCCCTTTTTATCCGATCCTTTAACAGCTGCTCCATCAGCAAAGTATGCTGTGACAGTTTATCCAGATAAGCGGTCGAAAGATCCGGTGGATTCTCAAGCCAATCCTTACGGAAAGCAATAAAACCAATGTCATGGACATAAGCTGCGTAAAGTAAGTCCTTTTTCTGTTCGGCGCTTAATTTCATTAAAGCGCCAAGCTTTTCGCATAAGGCAACGCAAACCGCCGCATTATCTATTATTATAGTACTTTTAAGAGCCAAGGTAAACATTAATAATTCAAGCGATTTTTCTTTATCCTCATTCGTCATGATAAAGAAGTCCATTACCTCGCTGATTTCATCCATGTATGCCCTGGAGTTTATCCGCTCAAATAAATCATGCTCTTTGTCAGCTTTTAAAAAGAGGTCAAAGGCCTCTGGTGAAAATTTCGTCCCGACATTTTTCTTGAAAATATCGAGACTGAATTTCGCTCCGAGCGATTGTTTGAAAATGTCAATCGCTTCCGCAAAATTGATGTATGATGTCAGTTCACTTTGGTCAAAGCCCATTTTTGACAAAACGGCATAATCGGTATGGTGATAAAGGATTACTTTGGATAAATCACCAATCGTCGTCATTTTTTCAAAAAATAACTGGCCGTAAAGGCTGTGGGGCTGGTAGTTTTTAGTCTCAAAACGAACCATCTGTTCCATTTCATCTGTTTTATAAGCCCCAATGTCATGGAAAGTGGCCAAGTAAATAATATCAGCAAGTTCAAAATTTTCAAGCCGGCTTTTTGGTTCAAGCTGGCCTTTTTGCTTTAACATCATGTAAACATAATAAGCAACCTTGCCGCCGTGGACAATCGGACGGCGGTCAAATAGTTTCAAAGTATCACGAAGCAAATAAAAAATATCTTTGCTATGGATATGCTGCATGATCATACCTTTCAATCAAAATTGCATTTCCATAGGCGTATATCTTATTCCATCGGACAAGGTCTCAATCCCTATATCCTTGAATCCGATTCTATGATAAAAATCTACTCCGTATGGCGATGCGTTTACAGTAATACGCCGTTCCCCCGCTTCATTTTTTAGATAGCGGCAGAGGCGGGCAACCAATGCCCTGCCTACTCCCCTGAAATGATACTGTTCTTCAACAAACAAAAGCGAAATATGTGTTTTATCACGGAGTGTGATCATACCAATAATCTTTTTCCCCAAAACCGCCACCAACATTTGGTATGAACCCATTTCAAACATTCTTTTTAAGGTCGAGTCGGTGATAAAATTCTCAAAGCTCTTAATGCCTTCCGGAAGATAGTCAGGAGCCTCAAAAACCAAAAAGGTCTCCCATACCAATGTCATCGCGTCATCCCATTCGTCACGGCGGGCAAATCTTATGTGGCATGGAGGCAATTTATCCATAATAATATCCAAGCTTTCTAGCGGTACTTAAGTACTCCTTCATTATATATTAGTTACCTGAAAAAAGCAACTTTATTATTTGAAACTATTTATTAAATCTTTGAAAAAATTGCCAATCATTTGCCAAAAACGATTAAGGGCATTTTTAATCATGTTCCCGATTGAATCTTTTACCGCTTCGGTTACCAGTTCATCAAAATGGTTGACAAAATTCGTGCCATATTCTTCATACATCGCGCGGGACTTTTCAATAATGCTTTCCCCGCTAAAGCCCATGTCTTCAAGGGTTGTCGCCAGTTCAACCATGCTTTTAATATGCTGTTCGCTTAATTTCCCCTCGATTTCGCCGCCGAATTTTTCTTGGCCCTCTTTGATGGCTTCTTCGATTCCTGATTCGGATTTTAAGCTTCCGTCACCAGCCTTTTCTTGGAGAAAATCAAAAACCTCCGGCAAAACTTCTTCATCGACACCGGAAAAAAATTCGGCAAGCTGGTCTTGATATTCAGATAAATCAGGCAAAAAATCAAACGCGCTGCTATTAGCATGAACTGCCAGGCTACTAGCCATGCCGCCAGCCGGAACGGCACTTGCCAAAAAAAGCACCAATAGTATATATATGGACAACCGATGAAATTTATGCTTCATAATAATACTATGCCTTTCACACTCCAAGCCCAAGTTTTTCATTAAGCCAATCAATAATTTCTTGGTAAACCTCTGCTTTTTCCTCTTCCTTAAGAATCTCATGGCGGCCCCATGGGTAAAGCCGCACGGATATATCCTTGACCCCGGCTTTTTTAAGGCTTCTTTTGGCTTTTTTGACCCCTTCGCCATATTCGCCGACCGCATCTTCTAATCCGGAAACCATCATGATCGGCAAATCAGCCGGGATATTAGCCAAATCTTTTTGATTATGAAGCCGCTTTATCATCTCGGCAAGGGTCTGAAAACCATTGATGGTAAAAATAAAGCCGCATAGTGGGTCAGCGTCATATTTTTCCACATTTTCCTTGTTGAAGCTAAGCCAGGAAAATTTGGAAGCCTTATCTGTTATCCTTTTATTATAACTGCCAAAAGCCAGTTTATCAAGCAGATTCCCCGGTTTGTCCGCCCCGAATAATAAAGCTTGGATATTGGCGAGAAATCCCAAGACCGAAATCAAAGCCTTTGGCGGCATTCCCGTCCCCATCAGAATGGCGGCATTTACTCCGCTGCCATAACGGCATAAATAATTGCGGACGACAAATGAGCCAAAGCTATGGCCCATGATAATCTGGGGCAGGCCATGGTAATCGCCTTGCATGATTTTCTTTAACCGATGGACATCACGGATAACAACAGTCGCGGCATCGCGGGGGCAAAAATAACCATAAAGCTCCTGCCCGACCACCGATTTCCCATGGCCGATATAATCACAGCCCGCCACAACGATGCCCCGGTGGGCAAGGTATTCCGCAAAAGCCTCATAACGGCCGATATGCTCCGCCATTCCGTGGGCGATAATGAAGACTGCTTTTATTTCGCCATCGGGTATCCATTTGACGGCATGGACTTTTTGGCTTTGGGAGCGTGATTCATAGTAGATGGTTTCTCTTGTTATCATATTTCACCTTATTTTTTTGTATCAATCCGCGCAAATAATATTTCCGGTTTTTCGGTTACTTTAGTGCCGCTTGGGTAAATGCCAAAGCTTCCTAGGCTTCCATATAAACGAGCCGGGGCGTTAATTTGCTTAAGGATTTTTTCCGCAGTTTCCGGCATGAATGGCGAAAGCAAAACCGCGCCAATGCTAATTGACTCAACAAGATTGTATAGGACGGCATTTAAGCGGGCGAAGCTTTTTTCACTCTTTGCTAATAACCATGGTTCTGTTTCGTCAATATACTTATTACAGCGTTTAAAGAGGCCAAATATTTCTGAAAGGGCTTCGGAATGGTTTAATTCGCCCATTTTTTGACTGACTCGGTCAGTCAACCTGGTTGCCATTTCTTTCAATTCTTCATCAATCGGCTCACTTGCGTCAGTTCTTCTGACCGCGCCGCCAAAATATTTATTGCTCATTGCCACCGTCCGGTTAACGAGATTGCCAAGGATATTGGCAAGGTCAGAGTTGACTTTTTCAATCATCAGCTCGTGGGAAATAGTGCCGTCATTGTCGTAGGGCATTTCATTAAGCACATAATAACGGACAGCGTCAACGCCAAATTCTTTAACAAGGTCATCGGCATACAAGGTATTGCCCTTTGATTTGCTCATTTTGCCATCGCCCATTAACAGCCACGGATGGCCAAAAACCTGCCTTGGCAGCGGCTCATCAAGGGCCATCAGGAAGATGGGCCAATAGATAGTATGGAAGCGGACAATATCTTTGCCAATCAAATGTAAGTCGGCTGGCCAAAGCTTTTTATATTGGTCGGTATGATTGCCGTCACAGTCATAACCAATGCCCGTAATATAGTTGCTAAGGGCATCCATCCAAACATAAACAACGTGTTTTTGATCGAAGTCAACCGGGATTCCCCACTTGTATGATGTCCGCGAAACGCACAAATCCTTAAGGCCTGGGAGGAGGAAATTGTTCATCATTTCGTTTTTCCGCGAGACAGGTTTGATGAAATCGGGGTTGTTATTGATATGCTCAATCAAGCGGGCAGCATATTTACTCATTTTAAAGAAATATGCTTCCTCGCCGGAAAGATCAGTTTTACGGCCGCAGTCCGGGCAATTGCCCTCGATTAGTTGTGATTCTGTCCAAAATGATTCACAAGGCGTACAATATGGCCCTTCATAAACACTTTTATAGATATCACCCTGTTCATAAAAGCGCCTAAACATCTTTTGAATCTGGAGTTCATGGTCAGCGTCAGTCGTCCGGATAAATTTGTCATACGATGTATTCATCATATCAAATAAAGCCCGGATTTTCCCCGCGACATCATCAACATAAGCGCGGGGGGAAAGGCCTGCCTCAAGGGCCTTTTGCTCAACCTTTTGCCCATGCTCATCAGTTCCGGTCTGGAAAAAAACATCATAACCGCAAAGCCTTTTATAGCGGGCAATAGCGTCCGCCATAATAATCTCGTAAATATTTCCGATATGCGGTTTTCCGGTTGCATAGACAATCGCGGTGGTAATATAGTATTTTTTGTTCATCTTTCAATACCCTCCTCTAGGATTCCATCAAGCGGCGCGTTTCAGCTACCTCATCAGGAATCTTAAAGCCTTTATTTTTCAAGCTTTTATATAAATTATCATAATAATGGAGCGAATTTTTCAGTTTTGCTTCATAACGGTCAACTGTTTCGGTATAAAAAGGATTAGCCCTAAGTTTTTCCCGGATTTCTTTGCTGAATGGGCAATAAGCAAACATGATCATCCTTGCAACTTTGTTAAGCCTAGGCGAACCGTTGCTTTCGTATTGAAGCCAGCTATAATAATCAGCAATAAACATTTCCTTGGTCCGGTTCTTTACTTTAATCAAATCGGACTTGATTTTTTCTTTTACATCGCTTGATAAATCATGATTCTTGCGATAGGAAGCAATGTAATCAGAATAATCACTAGTCAGCGAATGTTCCGATGCGTCATTCCATCTTGCGCCTTGAATGCGCTTGCACATTTCCCAGCGGAACTCGGCAATCAGGCGAAGCAGGATTTTGTTAATATCGTCTGCTTGGAATAATGATAGCATAAAGCGGGCAGGGGTACTGCGCTTCTTGCCCTCTATTTCTTGCCACATAACGCCGCGGCTTCCGACGTTGGGGAATAAAATCACATCGGGCAGGACTTCGGTATTAATCATTTCTTTGGCAATGCCGTTTTCCGGCTGGGAAAAAACTGATTCCCGGCAAAATGCGCCATAATCTTTCCGGCAGATATTATTTATTTCATTCTCGATAATATCCGCGCTTAATAACATCTGCTTAAGCGACTTGATGATATTATGGTCAGAAAAAACCGGGCAAAAAGTAGTAATCCGCCCATATGTAACCTTGTTTGCGCTGGAAAAGGCATTTTCCATCTCATAAATAACCATTTTCCGTGTATCAGCCATCATGATTATTGTTTCAGCTGGCGTGATTTTGTGATTGCGCTTTAATTCATTAACATAATCAAAATAATCATTGTCAAACTCATTCCGGCAGGGAGCCCGTTTTCCGGCATAAATTGCTAACAGCCATTCATAAAAGGTGAAAATGCCCTTGTCCGGGTTTGACGGAATATGTTCAACAATATTGTATAGATAAACGGCATTTTCTATTCCGGCTAGCTCCTCATCAATATAACCAAAATTCAAGAACATTTTGATAATGCGAGGGATATTTTTGCTGTCAAGGCTTCTTAAGACCGCTTCACTGTAAATACTATAGAAATGTTTTGAAAGCACCATTCTGCGCTTGCGGTCAACGTCTTCGGTTGAAGATTTGTTCGCGGTTTTTTTGTATAAAAGCAGTTCTTTTTTGAAGATATCGCTTTCTTCATTGGAATAACCGACATAATCCAAAATAACGCCAAGCGAATCGCGGACAAGTTCCGCCTGCTCCTTGGTTTCGTCTAAATCATTAACCGCTTCCTTGTTTTGGCTCGTATCATTTATTTTATTCAGAAATTCATTAATCCGATTTTCATATTCTTTGTTTTCCCCGCCCAAAGTTTTAATCAAGGCAATTATTTCATCAAGCATTTCAAAGTTTGGCTTATCTTTTCCCGAAAGAACAGATACGCGAAGAAAGGCAGCCGAAAGCAATTCGAACAAATCAAGGCGGTCTTCATTGATAATCATCCTAAAGACTGATTCCCGGTATTCCGTGATCTGTTTGACAATCGAGACGACATTAAAGATGCTCCGCCCCATTTTGATGATATATCCGGCATAAAATTCCGCGCTTATTTTGGCTGGCTCTTCCGCTTTGCTAATCAAGGTATATAGTGTTTTGTGGAAAGCTTCGCTCCACGGCTCTAAATCATCATCAACGCGAAATTCTTCAATTTCATCTTGGCCGGGCAAAGTCCGGACAGTTATCCCGTTGCTCTCGCACATTTTTACGTAATGCTTGTATGTCTTGTCATAGACGTTGTACAGGTTAATACATTCGTTTTTTTTCGCTTTATATTGGTTAAAGAGTTCAAATAGCTGCCGCGTAATCGAGGCGGTAAAATAATTTTTGGCCTCAGGATGCCTTTTTAAGAGATTCGTAATTTCGCCATCTGAATAGCCATAAACGGCGGCGGTGACTTTGGTTTTGCATTTTGCCGTAAAGCGGTAATGGGCATGGCAGAGGCCAGCAATGCCAACAACCTGGCCTTTTTGCATGGTCATTTCATCGCCCCATTCAGATGTTGCTGTGACTGTGCCTTCAATGATAAGGAGCAATTTATCGATCGGCTGCCCTGTTTCGTAAAGGAGCGTCCCCGGGGCAAATTCTTTCTTTTCCATTTAAATCTCCAGTTTGGATCGTTAGTTGTAAATTATACCATGAAATTAAGTAAAATGCAATGCGGCCTTGCTATCGTCATTGCGGCCTTGCTGCTATCGTCATTGCGGGCTACTGCTATCGTCATTGCGGGCTACTGCTATCGTCATTGCGGCCTCCGAGCCGCAATCACCGGGCGGCGTACAAGGCGCAGCCTAAAGCCTTTTCCCACCCGGCCAGCAATTCTTTGCGCCGGGTTTCGTCAATTTCCGGGGTAAAGCTGCGGTTAAGCCGCCAATTTTTGAGGATTTCACCAGTATCAGACCAAAAGCCAGTCGTCAGCCCGGCAAGGTAAGCAGCCCCAAGGGCGGTGGTTTCAATACATTCCGGGCGATGGGTTTCTGCATTCAAAATGTCAGCTTGGAATTGCATCAGGAAATCATTGGCACTCGCGCCGCCGTCAACCCTTAAGCTATTGATGGCTACTCCCGCGTCTTCTTCCATCGCTTTTAGGACATCAACAGTCTGGTAAGCAATTGATTCAAGGGCGGCGCGGATAAAATGTTCCTTTGAAAATCCGTGGGTAATTCCGACCAAGATACCACGGGCATAAGGATTCCAGTAGGGGGCTCCCAATCCGGTAAAAGCAGGGACTAAATAACAGCCCTCGGTATCACTGACTTTTTCGGCATATTCCTGTGACTCGGCCGCCGAGCTTAGCAAACGCATTCCGTCACGAAGCCACTTAATTGCATCTCCGGCCACAAAAACACTTCCCTCAATGGCATATTGGGGCAAAACGGGACCAATGGTTGCAACAGTTGAAACGGTTGCGGCAATTGTCGTAATCAGGCCGTGGCTGGATTTAACCGCCTCATTGCCAGTATTCATCAGTAAAAAACAGCCCGTCCCATATGTATTTTTTACTTCGCCTTTATTAAAACAGCATTGCCCAAATAAGGCGGCCTGCTGATCCCCGGCGATTCCGGCAATCGGGATTTTTCCGCCCAAAATAGCTGGGTCGGTATCGCCAAAATAATATCCCGATGGGCATACTTTTGGCAGCATTGTCCGGGGAATGTTATGTATTCCTAATAATTTTTCGTCCCAGCATAAGCGGTGGATATCAAAAATCATCGTCCGGGAAGCGTTTGTAAAGTCGGTTAAATGTTTTTTTCCGCCCGTCAGCTTAAAGACAAGCCAAGAATCAACCGTTCCAAATAAAAGCTCGCCAGCCGCGGCGCGTTCCCTCGCCCCTTTGACATTATCAAGCAGCCAGGCGATTTTTGTCGCGCTGAAATAAGCATCGGGAATTAATCCGGTCCGCTCGCGGATATAATCGGTTAAGCCAAGCTCTTTTAGCTCCTCAACTTTGTCCGCGGTCCGGCGGCATTGCCAGACAATAGCGTTATGAATCGGCTTGCCAGTAAGTTTGTCCCAGACAATGGCCGTTTCGCGCTGGTTGGTGATTCCGATTGCTTTTATCGCGGAAAAATTAAGCCCGGCTTGTGCCAAAGCTTCCGCGGCAACGGCTAGCTGTGATGACCAGATTTCCATCGGGTCATGCTCAACCCAGCCCGGCCGGGGGTAAATCTGCTTTATTTCTTTCTGCGCCATGCTCTTAACCGTCCCGGCGTGGTCAAAAATAATGCAACGTGAACTGGTTGTGCCTTGGTCTAAGGCAAGGATATATTTTTCCATTTGATTCGCTCCTAATGACTATGTCATTGCGGACTTGATCCGCAATCTAACAATTTGCAGTTGCGATGATATTTACTTCCGTCCCGGCAACATTTTCAATAAGCACGTCACCAGCTTTAACCGGGGCTGATACGGCCGTTAAGCCAATTTCACTAAGGCAAGCAAAAATTTTATCTTTGGGAATGCCATCAGTTGTTTTGACGGAAACAACATTGTTTTCCCCGCCGATTACCCGGATTAGGGAAGTGATGTTCCGGGCCGGGGCGGTTACTTCCTTGCGGGCGTATTCCTCGCCAACCGGGCAAGCGTTCCCGGTAATGGTTAAGGAATCGTCCTTTTCTTTTTCAACCGTAACCACACAGCTTGCCGGGCAGCCGATACAAACTAGCTGGTTGGCTAAGCTTAAGTTTGCTCTGGGGGTATAGCGGGTTTTCGGCGCAGCCTTTGGCCTTTTTGCCTCGCCCCAGTCAGAAATAACACCTGTTATGATATCGTCGGCGGCGGCTTCCCCGGCGGCAGCTGCTTCAATTGAAACATTATCGGCAAGGTCATGGACATGAAGGACATTGCCGCAAGCAAAGATACCGCGGACAGCAGTTTCCAGCCGCTGATTAACAACCGGCCCGCCTGTTTTTTCATCAATGCTGATTCCGGCGGAAAGGCTTAACTCGTTTTCGGGAATCAAGCCGCAGGATAAAAGCAGGGTATCACAGGGAATATATTCAGCAGTCTTTAAAAGCGGCTTCAAATTTTCATCAACCTGTGCCACAGTAACGCCTTTTAAACGGTTAATTCCGTCAATGCCAATGATGGTATGGCTAAGTTTTAGCGGGATCTCAAAATCATCTAAGCATTGGACGATATTCCGGACAAGGCCGCCGGAATAAGGCAAAATTTCAACCACCATTTTGACATCTGCCCCTTGAAGCTTCATTCGCCGCGCCATGATTAGGCCGATATCGCCTGAGCCCAAAATAACCACTTTTTGGCCGGGAAGATAGCCTTTGATATTGACAAAGTACTGGGCCATGCCAGCCGGATAGATGCCGGACGGACGATAGCCGGGGATATTAAGGGCTCCGCGGGGGCGTTCCCGGCAGCCCATGGCCAGAATAACGGCTTTTGCTTCGATGGCGAAAAGCCCTTGGTCATCTGTCATCACTTCTAGCAGGTGGGGGGTTTTGCCATCAGCTGGTGTTATTTTGAGAACCATTGCTTTTAATAGATACGGTATTTCTCTTTCGGTTATCATTTCAATATAACGGAGAGCATATTCTGGGCCGGTCAGCTCTTCTTTAAAGGCGTGAAGCCCAAAGCCATGGTGAATGCACTGGTTTAAAATCCCGCCCAGCTTTTTATCCCGCTCAATAATAAGAATATTTTTTATTCCTTTTTCGTAAGCCGCGACTGCCGACGCCATTCCTGCCGGGCCGCCGCCAACGATTGCCAGTTCTGCTTTCATGAAATTAACCCCATTAATATTTCCGAGCCTCTCCCGGATTTGGTAATATCCGTTTCGTTGATACCAAGCTCCCCGGCAATCAGCTCCGCGACACGGGGGGTGCAAAAACCAGCCTGGCACCTGCCCATACCGGGACGGACCCGGCGTTTTATGCTATCTAAGCTTATCTGGCCGGGGTTTTTGAACAATTCGTTGGTACGTTGGATTGCCGCTAATATTTCAGCCTTTGTAATGGTTTCACAGCGGCAGATGACCTCATTGTTTCCGGGTTTTATCCCCTCGCGTTTGCTGACAAAATGAGGATTATCAAGGGCGGGCAAAATATCAGCAATTAAAGCTTTGACATATTCGCCAATCGCCGGGGCGCTGGTAAGGCCCGGTGAATCAATCCCGGCCACATCAATAAAGCCAGGGGAATCACTTACCTCTGCAATAATGAAATCACCTTGGCCCGAATTGGCCCGCAGCCCGGCAAAAGAAGTGATGATTTCCCGCCGGGGAATCTCCTTAATGCTTTCCGCTGCTTTTTTTAGCACTGTTTCAAGCCCATCTCCCGTCGTGTCAACCCCGGCCTTGTCTTCAATATCTAAAGCCGTTGGCCCAATCAGCAGATTGCCATGGACAGTTGGGGTAATAAGGACACCTTTCCCATATTCGGTCGGCAGCTGAAAGAGGGTATGCTTAACAGTATTGCCAACGGTTTTGTCAAATAAAAGATACTCGCCTTTGCGCGGGGCGAGGGTAAGGGGAATGGAGCTGACCAATCGGTGGATTTCGTCAGCAAAAATGCCAGCGCAGTTGACAATAACTTTTGCTTCAAAACTTGTGCCATCGTCGGCCAGAATAAAATAACAGGTGTTATTTTTCTTAATAATTATTACTTTTTTTTCGCGGAAAAATTCGACTCCATTGGCTCTTGCGTTTTCGGCCATTGCAATGGCAAGATTAAAGGGGCAGACGATTGCTCCTGACGGAGCATATAAGGCATATTTTACATTTTCATTTATAGATGGTTCTTTTTTATTTACCTCGGCTTGAGACAAAATCTCAAGCCCGGTGACGCCATTTTTTAACCCTCTGGCAAGGAGTTCTTCAAGCTTTGGTTTTTCGTTTTCGCTAAAGCAAAGTACCATCGCCCCATTATTTAAGTACTCAAAATCCAGCTCTTTTGCAAGCTTTGGCATTAAAGTGCTTCCGCGTAAGTTAAGACGCGCCTTTAAAGTGCCAAAAGATGCGTCAAATCCGGCATGGACTATTCCGCTGTTGGCTTTGGAAGCACCCTCGCCGATGTCGGAGTTTTTTTCCAAAACAGCAATTTTTAATTGTTTGCTGGCCAGCTCGCGGGCGATACTTAAGCCGATAACTCCGCCGCCGATGATGATTACGTCATACATAAATACCTTTCAGCGATTTGCAAAAATTTTATTGAACTTATGCACATTTTCTTGAATGTTTCCGCCAAAGACTGCTGACCCGGCCACAATTACATTCGCTCCGGCTTCAATTACTTCATGGACATTTTCATGGTAAATTCCGCCGTCAACTTGGATGTCAGTACGCAGGTTGTTTTCATCAAGATATTTTCGTATTTTGCGAATCCGCTCAAGCGAGCCGCTGATAAATTCCTGCCCGCCAAAGCCGGGGTTTACGCTCATGATAAGAACCATTTCGACTTGGTTTAGGTAGGGGTAAAGCAGTTCGACCGGAGTTTCGGGTTTAACCGTAATTCCGGCTTTGATCCCCATGGTATGCAGGTCGCCAATTAATTCGCTTGGAGCGTCACAAGCTTCAAGATGAAAAGTGATGATGTCGGCTCCGCTTTTTTTGAATGCGGATATATAGCGGTGAGGGTCCATTATCATGAGGTGGACATCAAATATTTTGTCCGTTATTTTGCGGATTGATTCCATTATGGGCATTCCAAATGAAATCGAAGGCACGAAAATGCCGTCCATGACATCAATGTGGAGATATGGGGCATTGTTTTCTTTCATTGCGTTGAGTTCTTTTATTTGCTCGCCGAGGATTGAGAAGTCGGCGGCAAGGATTGAGGGGGATAGTTTTATCATGGTTTGTCTCTTCTTTTATCTGTTTTTGCAAATATTACTTTGGTCGCGTAAGCAAATATACTTTGGCCGCTGGAGCAAACATATATATCCAACGCTAGGCACGCTTTCGCTCCGAGAAAAACGTTGCGTTATTTAACGACGTTTTTCAAGGGCCGCTTTTGGATATATATTTTGCTCACGCGGTAGTTAGTTTTTCGTAAGCATATATTTTGCTCACGCGGTAGTTCTTTTTTTCGCAAGCATTACTTTGCTCAAGCCTTTTTACTTACTTAAAAATTCTTTTACTTGTTCATATAGCCCTTTGGCATCAAGGCGGTATTTTTCGACCAGGGCGGCCGCGCTGCCGGATTCGCCGTAAACATCACGGATGCCAATGCGGTAGACTGGCGCGGAAACGCCGCTTTCGGCAAGGGTTTCACAGACCGCGCTTCCAAGCCCGCCGATAATGGAATGCTCTTCGGCAGTAACAACCCGTCCGGTTTTTCTTGCGCTTTCGATAATCAATTTTTCATCAAGGGGCTTGATTGTGCAAATATTAATGACTTCCGCGCTAATGCCCTCTGCTTTTAGTTCTTCCGCAGCAGAAAGTGCCGCACCGACACAAATTCCGGTTGCAACGATTGTAACGTCACTTCCTGTTAATAAAACTTCACCTTTTCCGATTTCGAAGTGATATTCGGGGCGGTCATTGATGACCGGGCAGGCAGCCCGCCCGAAGCGGAGATAAACCGGGCCCTCATAAGCTGCGGCGGCATGGACAGCGGCTTTTGCTTCAATATCATCAGCCGGATTCATGACAACCATTCCGGGAATAACCCGCATTAAGGCGATATCTTCGTTACATTGATGGCTTGCGCCATCTTCGCCGACAGTAATTCCGGCATGGGTCGCGCCGATTTTGACATTGAGGCGGGGATAGCCAATTGAATTGCGGACTTGTTCAAAATTCCGCCCGGCGGCAAACATTGCAAAAGAGCTTATAAAAGGAATTTTGCCACACGTGGAAAGCCCGGCGGCGATTCCGGTCATATTGCATTCCGCAATCCCGCAATTGATATGCCGTTCGGGGTAAGCTTTTTTAAAGACCCCTGTTTTTGTGGCGGCGGCAAGATCCGCATCAAGGACAACAACATTTTCGTATTTTGCCCCTAATTCAACAAGGGCATTTCCATAACTCTCACGAGTTGCAATTTTTTTATCACTCATATTTTCTGCTTATCCTTTCTATGTTTAAATCAAATTTACCAGCTGAAATTTTTGCTTTATGCTTCCGCCAATTTCTTGCTTATTTCTTCAAGGTCTTTTATTGCAATTTCGTATTGCTCATCGTTTGGTGCTGTGCCATGCCATGCACATTGCCCCTCCATGAAAGACACGCCTTTGCCTTTTATGCTTTTGGCAATAATGCAGGTCGGCTTGCCTTTAGTCTGACGGGCCTGTGCAAAGGCCGCCCGGATTGCGTCAAAATCATGGGCATCAATATTGATGACATGGAAATGGAAAGCTTCGAATTTCTTATCAATTGGATAAGGTGAACACACTTCATCAACCGGGCCGTCAATTTGCAGCCCATTATTGTCTACAATCACCACCAGATTGTCAAGCTTTTTGTGTCCGGCAAACATAGCCGCTTCCCAAATCTGGCCTTCTTGGATTTCGCCGTCGCCAACAAGGGTATAAACGCGGTAGCCTGCATTATCCATTTGCCCGGCAAGGGCCATTCCGGCGGCAACGGAGACCCCTTGGCCTAAAGAACCGCTGCTCATGTCAATGCCGGGGACATACTGCATACTGGGGTGGCCTTGGAGATTTGAGCCAAGCTTCCTTAAGGTGGTCAGGTCGGAAACCGGGAAAAAGCCCCGGTGAGCCATCGCCGAATAAAGCCCGGGGGCGGTATGCCCTTTCGAAAGAACGAAGCGGTCTCGGTCTTCTTTTTTGGGATTGGCCGGGTCAATATTCATTTCTTCAAAATAAAGATAGGTGTAAATGTCTGCTGCCGAAAGAGAGCCGCCAGGATGCCCGGCTTTGGCATTGTAAACCGCCGTAACAATCCCTTTGCGGACTTCATTGGCTGTTTTTTTAAGTAAAAGATTGTTCATTTTTTCGCCTTTCATATGAATTTATCAATTAATATGGGTTTCCAAAAAGCTAAAGCTTTAGCTTTTTAGCTTTAGCTTTTTAGCTTTAGCTTTTTAGCTTTAGCTTTTTAGCTTTAGCTTTTTAGCTTCAGCTTTTTAGCAATAGCTTTTTGCTCTGATAATAATAAAATACCATAGATTTTCTTTTGCGTCTAGATTAGACTTACGTCTAGATTAGACTTGTGTCTAGACGATTAGCTTAATTGTATTTAGCAAAAAAATTAATAAAAAATTTATAATTTGTCCTGTTACAGGACATCATCAATGTAATTTTATGATATACTTGGACGATAAAAGCACATTGGCAGGCAAAATGCAAACTCAAAAAGGAGTAAAACAAATGAAACCGCTAATCGTCCTCTTAAAAACTCCAAACGCTAATTATTTTTTTGACGCAAACAAAGATGAAATGATATCTGTAAATGAAGAGTCGTTCAGGTATTTAAGTTGTCTTCAAGCTGATGAAAATACGGAAATTGGAGTCATGCCCCCAGAATTATTAGAGCTTAAGGAGCAAGGTTACCTCAAAACGGAAAGCAATATAAAAGAAATAAGCCATGCTTATAATGAATACCTAGAGTTTTTTCTCGATCGAAAACTTGCAATGTTAACCCTCCAACTAACGCAAGACTGCAATCTGCGTTGTAAGTACTGTATTTATTCGGAAGAGCATAGTTCACGCCAGCGCAGCCATTCGATTAAGAGCATATCTTGGGAAATCGCCAAGAAAGCGGTGGACTTTTTCCTGGCTCATTCGATCGATAATCCGGAAGTAAATATTGGTTTTTATGGCGGAGAGCCATTACTTGAATTTTCCTTGCTAAAAAGAATAATCGAATATGCCAAGGAATGCTTTGCAGGGAGAAAACTCACTTTTAATATGACTACAAATGCAACTCTTCTTACTGATGAGATGATTCTATATTTGAAAGAGCAAGATGTCACCATGATGATTAGCCTTGACGGCCCCAAGGAGATAAATGACCTTAACCGGATTTTCATCGATGGCAGCGGAACTTTTGATACCGTATCAGAGCGGGTTAGCAGGATTAAAGAAATTTGCCCGGATTATGCGGAAAAGTTAATGATTAGCATGGTAATGGATCCAGAAAATGATTTTGATTGTATTAACGCAATAAACATTGACGGATCGGAATTTAATAAATTAACCATTTCGCCAACATTAGTTGAACGTGAATACGGTGAAGAGAATCCGCAATTTTCCAGCAATTATGTGTGGAAAACAGAATACCAATTTTTTCTTGCCATGCTTTCCCACTATGGAAGATATCCTAAAGAAGATGTATCGCCAATAGCCGATAGCCGTCTGGCCCGGTCATTAGATGAATATACAAGGACTTGCAGCGGCTCATTCCTGCGCGAAACAGACGTGCCTTCCGGGCCATGTATACCAGGGCAGATGCGCCTGTTTGTAAATGTTGACGGATTGCTATTCCCCTGTGAGAGAGTCAGTGAAAAATCACAAGCGATGTGCATTGGTTCTTTAGACGAAGGATTTAATCTAGAAAAGGCAAAAGATGTGCTTGGGATCGGAACATTAACAAAAGAGGAATGCAAAAAATGTTGGTGCTTTAGGTATTGCAGTTTATGTGCCAAAAAGGCTGACGATGAATTTGGAAAATTATCAGCCGAAGTAAAACTATCGTTTTGCAATGAAGCAAAATCAAGGGCATATCAAAATCTGGAACAATATCTTTTATTTAAAGAAATTCCACAATTTTACTCTCGCCAGCTAAGCATAAAGGAGGAGGAACTATGAGGATACCAGTTGCCATATATCCCTACTGTTCTGAATTGCTTCCCATTGTAAAGCATTTCGAAGATCTACAGGATAAGTATTCTATTGCCCGGCTTTTTTCACCTGCCGGACTTGGGTTGGGCGGAAAAGATGCTGCCCATGCCCGCAACCATCCCAATGTCGGGCATATAGTTTTGGATGGATTCAAGGCAGATGAAACATCATGGGAAGTCTTGTTTCTGACGCGAGTTAACCAGTTGCACGTCTTTGATGAAGATACGATTTGTGACATAGCCAATAAGACCCTTTCAGCGGGCAAAAGAATCATTTATTTTGATAATAGTAAAAAAGATGTCCCGGAGCAAATAAGGAAATTATCTGAAATATATCCTGTTGCGATGACGATAATTACCGAGGATATGCACCTTGATGAAGCTAAAAGAGGTGACGGAAATTATAAAGTGCTTGAAATACCCATTGTTCTGGTGGGTGGGCTGTTTGCAGCGGAAGATACGTTAGAGGTATTGCTTGGCCTTGCCAGCTGTCTTAAGAAGCAAGGAGTGAATACAACAGTTGTTTCTAAACATTGCCATGCTAAAATGTCAGGGCTTAATTATCATTGTCTGAATCATCTTTTTTATGATGGCAATATAACAGAAGTCGCCAAAATAATGGCTGTTAATTTATGTCTCAAAAATTTGGAGCAAACAGAATTACCAGATATCATCCTGATTGAAGCTCCTGATTCGGTAATGCGCTATAATAATATCGCCCCCCACGGCTTTGGTATCTATACATATATGTTAGGCCAGGCAATCAAACCAGATTATTTCATCTGCTGTGTCCCAACTGACTTAGCCATAAGTAATTTACTTGCGGAAATAAGCAAGGATTTATCAGTCCGCTTAGGTGCAGTTATTGATGCGGTTCATGTTAGCAATATTATTATTGATAGTGCCAATGTAACGCAAGCAAAAAAAGTTTCTTATGTTTATGCAAATCTAGATACAGTAAAGAAGCAAATTCAAAAACAGGGCGGCCATTCAGAGATTCCATTTTTTGATGTTGTTAGTGACGGCGTGGGAGGGATTTGTTCAATTTTGTTTGGGTAATGTTTGCACTGCTTTAGCATTACAATAAATTAATTTCTTTAGGCAATGAAATACATAGAAAGACTAACTATTAAATGTCAATACCTAAAATGAAATATTTTCAAATAAACTGCTTAGCAGCATAGATAAAACGTACCTTGATAAT
>Ga0099364_10001648_pt1 | contig 36451 bp, 39 predicted proteins | sample TergutTh196P3_FD_73070 | JGI IMG/M metagenome (GOLD analysis project Ga0099364, IMG submission 73070) | Microcerotermes parvus P3 segment gut microbial communities from Pointe-Noire, Republic of the Congo - Th196 P3 | ecosystem: Host-associated > Arthropoda: Insects > Digestive system > Gut ... | reverse complement strand
GCAGGTAATTTTGGGTCCTCATTATCAGGTATGAAGATATTTCTATCCTCCATGCGGTCTTTAGAGCATGAGAATTGCATGATGCTGCAAATAACCATTATAAATAAACATATTTTTTTCATGACAATAAACATAAATTATTTTGCTATATCAATTAATCGGTCTCCGAAGCCAATTGGAATTTGCAAGGTTGCCAACATTCTAAAAAAATTCATTCTTTGTCCTTTTGTAACCAATGAATTTAAATTTTCGCTTCCATGTATAATTGCAGGAAATTGAAACTCAATGCTACCAAAAGAACGGGTTATTGAGCCTATATTTATTCCGAGTCCAACATAAGTATAGCCCATTAATACGCTCGGTTTACCTATTTGTTCCAACACTTTTTGAGAATAAATATTCATTTCAGGATTGTGAACAGACACGCCATTGCTTGATGTTGCTAAAATATTCAAAGTATTTCCTAGAACATAATATCGCCTGAACCAAAAATTCCTTTTACCCGGGAAAAATTTTATTTTAGTAATCACGTCAATATGTCTGTTTTTTTGAGATATATTATTGAGCCTTATATAATTGGACGAAGTCTCATCTTCACTTAATCTCCAAAGAAAAAAATCTCTGTCGGAATCCAATTGAATATTGTTGAATGAAAGACGTATTCCTGTAGAAACAGCTATCCTATTACTAAAAAAATATTCAGGTCTTATCCCCAAATAATAAATATTAAATGATTGTCTGTTGGAAATGAATCCGCAGTAAAAAAGATTGTCCTGATGATTGTTGTAGTAATAGTAAGAACGACTTTCTCTAATCATTTCAGGTTTATTTGTCTCGCCAGTAAAAGGGGTCAATCCGACTTCAATTCCAAGACGAAAGCGGTGCATCACAGGTCTATTATCCTCTTGTGCCCGAACTTGAATACAAAACAGTGATATTAAACAGGAGATAACAAATAATTGTCTTTTAAAATACATTACAAAATTTTAAAATTGTTGAACAAAAAAATCTCGATTTGTAATTCCCACATCAAAACGACCATTCGAAATGCTTGCAGGAAAAATATTTTCCAAAAACTGCAATTCGAAAACACCGGATAAAATAACTCGACTAACCACATCGTCAATTGTTAGCAGTTGCGCCCTTTTAAAGTGCAATTTGCCGTTTAGAACTGTAAGTGTTTTTTCTACATCGTCCTCAATGATTTTTACGATACATGCATCATCGTTAAGATCAATTTCTACGTCATGCAATGTCAATAATTGAGTGTAAACAGATATTGTTTCATGTGGAAAAATAAACAATAGTGTCATTTTATTGTTGCGGATAGTTCCTTGTAGCGCAAAATGCAATTGACCATTAACATACATTATTTTGCAAGGCACAATACTATTTGATGCAAGAAAATAGTCCCTTTCGTATATTGCTCCGAAAGAATTATATCCCCATTCGGTATATGTTGGCAGATTGGGATTGTTTTCGTCGGGAATAAAAATCGTTCTATCCAAAATGTCATCTGCACAAGAATACAACAAAATAAAAAGTAAAAATAATAATGAAATTTGCTTTTTCATGTCCTTAAAATATTTAAGTTACTTAATCAAGTTAATTTGACCCTATTGGTACGTTTTTTCCAATAGGTATTTGAAATGACACCTGAAATCCACCTCCGGGAAAATTAATGTCATTTATCTGTTCAGCAAATGGAAAGGCATCGTTTGTTAACAGAAAATGAGGAAATTGAAATTCAATATTTCCCCATGGGTTCCATCGTCCTTCTTTATATCTCCCTATTTTAAAACCAACAGCGCCAAAGAAAAAGACGCTGAAATCATTGCCATTGGGTAATTGATTTTGCACTATTTCATCATATTTTTCCATCGCCTTATTGGTAAAATGAATCATATTTTTTGCCTGAATGCGATAGTTGAATGATGCTCCTATTTTAAAATAGGTTTGTATTGGCAATTCTCTTCGGTTTATGAAATGTCTAATTTCAAGAGGTATGCCTACTAAATATGATTGATGCTGAATTTCGTTAATCCTGACGTATTCAGTATTCAATCCTTCTTCCTTTACTCTCCATAAGAAAACATCTCTGTCAGAAATAAGATACGATCTCGCGATGCTAAATCTAAGTCCGGAAGCAATGCCTATACGGTTTTTGAGGAAAAATAACTCAGGTTTTATCCCAAAATACGTCGTTTTAACATCGGTATATTCTCCAAAATGACCAAAGTCATAATAATAATCGCCTGAAAAATGACCCTGAGAATGATTTTCGCGTATTTGTTCGGGCTTAACCAAACCGGTACTTGCATAATTTGTGCCAAACTCTACTGCGAGTTTTAGATTATTATGTCTTGACGTTCGCTCGTCTTGCGCTATAAGCAAAAAGACAGGTATGAAAGTCAAACAAAAGAAATTTATTAAAAATGGAATCTTTATCATTATTTGAAAATATAAAAATAATTTTAATAAAAAAAATTAGTCTAAAAAGAATATCCCAATCCTATTGCAAACATTGGAAATAAATCTCCTGCTGTACCAATAATAGGCGTGATACCTGCGCGAAAAGAAAATCCACCATTTATTGGCATGAAACGGTACATAAAACTTAAATATCCAATCGCATAACCCGCCTTTTCATACTGCAAAGTGTACATCGTTACTTTTTTTGAAAAAAAAGTAGCCCCAGCTCCTATTTCAAAACAAGACGCCCTTTGCGGTTTACCTATCACATAATTCAAACCAATAGGAACGGTGTAGAATGTGCTTTGAACTCCTTTGTGAACATTTATGAGAAATTCAGTATGAAATTCTACTATATCAAATTCTTTCAACGCCTCAATGAATTTGTCGTCAATTCCTTCAAAACCATAGCCAACGCCTATACGATATCCAAGCCCTAAACGTTCGCCTGCATTGAATCGCGCATCAAAATTTACTGACATTGTGACACCGGGTCCAAAAAATTCGCCATAAAATATTTTCCCTACAACATGTTCATTTTGAGCGTTTAATGAACAACAAGAAAATAAAATTGCTACTAAAAAAATTAAATTTTTCATAGGTTCTTTATTAAAAAGCATATCCAAATCCAATAGCGCCCATCGGAAACAAATCGCCGGCAGTACCTATTATCGGCGTAAAACCTATACGAAACGACATGCCTCCATTGACTGGCGTAACACGATACATGAAAGTGATAAAACCTATTGTTGTTCCCTCCCCTTTTATTCCGTAATCATAATACGATGTTTTACGCGATAATATAGAAACTCCACCACCGACTTCAAAAGCAGAAGCCCCATCGGGTTTTCCGAAGATATAATTTATTCCGACCGGAAATGCATAGACTGTTCTCAACACTTCTTCATTTCCGCCGCCTGGAGCTGGTTTATCGTCAAATCTTTTTAATCCGAAACCAACTCCTGCCCTAAATCCAAATCCTATACGTGAATTGGATTTTATTCGTGAATCCAAATTTGCCGACATTATGATGCCGGGACCGCCAAATTCGGCATAAAACAACTTGTTGGGAACTTTATCGTCTTGTGCTACCAACAACTGATTTGCAACCATTAATATGGTCACAATAAACAACAATTTAATAATGTTTTTCATAGATTTAAAATTTATGTATTATATATTAAGTTTAACTTATTTTCGGTAAATTCTGCATCGCCTTCCCCACATTCTACTAATGCCGCAAACACCTCTGAATGTTCTATCCACAAAGCAATGACTGTAGTTGTGATTTTATCACAAAAAGCATTTCTTACTGTTTTAACAATTTGCTTGGCGTCAAACACTTCACACACATAAAAAGCAGTTTCGCCAAAAAATTTATTTCTAATAGCAATTTCTCCTGTAACAATATTAGGTAAAGTATAAACAAAAAGTGATGGCGACGGAAAATAGTTTTCATTGCTATTGATTGTTGCCTGATACTGTGTATCTGCGTCAAGCGAAGAGGAGCGATTAAAGCCTATGATAGCTACGTTTTCGCGTGGTTCAAAACGACTATCCTCATCTTTCAGCAACATTTCCGAAGCCAGAAAACCCAACTTTGACAAATTGTCCATCTTGAAAAATTTTGGATAGTCAATTTGCATTGAGCGATAATATTCGGTTATTTCAGACGAATTTTTGAATGATAATTTTATATGTTTTTTGATGAACATTTTCTCTAACTCCTTTAACTCCTAACTCCTCTAACTCCTTTCTGCCTTCTCAAACAACAACACAGCATTGCATCCCCCAAACCCAGACATCATTTTTACAAAGTATTTTTTATCCGAAATATGATTTTCTTGCACTATATTTATTTGATACTCAAATTTTTGCACATCGAAATTTTGTGATTTCAGCACAATATTATCGTTAAACGCTCTCATCGAAATAATCGTTTCCAACACTCCCGCCGCCCCCAGAGTATGTCCAAAAAACGCTTTCAACGAGTTGACCGGTACATTCTTCAAACCAGCACGAACAATGGCATTAGCCTCCGAAGCATCGTTATAGGGCGTAGCCGTTCCATGAGCATTAATGAACGCTATTTGTTCATAATCAATTCCTTGTAAAATATTTTTCAATGCTCGAAAACTGCCTTCTCCTGTGCGCGAAGGAGCTGAAATATGTGTGGCGTCATTACGTATAGCTCCAGCAACTAATCTAATTCCATTGTTAATTGTTAATTGTTCATTGTTCATTATCAAAGTTGCTGCCGCTTCGCCCAAATTTAGACCACAGCGGTCTTTGTCGAAAGGTTTGCAAAGTTCGGGAGACAAGGCTTTGAACGATTGAAAACCGGAAATAATAAATTTTGACAAAAAATCAACACCTACCACAACTGCATAATCATATCGTCCTGACTGTAATTCGCGCATAGCCGCAACTTGAGCCGCCGCACCAGAAATACAGGCATTGACAACAACAATTGGAGTATTGCTATTTCCGAAAAAATCTGCAATTAACTTGGCTGTATGCCACAAGTAGACAGAAGACTTATAGACAGAAGACTTATAGACTTTTTCGTCTAACCGTCTCGCGTCTAACAGTCTCGCGTCTAACTGTCTCGTGTCTAACAATCTCGCGTCTAACAGTCTCGCGTCTAACAGTCTCGTGTCTAACCGTCTCGCGTCTAATAAATCCACATTACCCTTTGTTGTAGAAACAATAAATATAGTCCTTTCGTTCGACAAATCAACTTTTGCATCTATGTTTGCCGAAAAAACGGATAATATAGCCGCTTTTTCAAGGTCTGTATAAATATTTTTTGACGATATGCTCAAAAATTCATCATTGAGCCTTTCCCTATCAATCAGCGATGCCATAAATGCTTCCGGCAAGTCGAAAACGCCAGCATCGTAATGCTTTATTCCCGAAATTCCTGACTTTGCAGCACGAAAATTCTCTTCGCTCGTAAAGCCTAATGAAGAAATTATATTGTCGCCTATTCTATACATTCAATAAAATCATTCATTATCGCTGTGCCTATCTTGCAAATTGTCCAAATTTGAACGCTAAATTTACAGAAACGCCATTAAAAGCATCCTTTGACACAATATCTTTGCTGTCATGCTGTAATTCAAAATTGGGCAAATAGCGATAACTGACGCCTAATGCCATTCTAAACGCCTTAAATACATTTAGTTCCATCGAAACGCCCGGTTCAAAAACAAAAACAAAACACGATGGATGCTTAAATTTTTTCCAGTCGTCAAGGTTATAATACTCGTCGTCAACCCCTCTCGTGTATGTAACGCCTCCAATGCCGAAAAAAGAATTTATCGTAAAATGCAGCATACGGTTGGGCGAATTTATGTATTCTAGAAAAAAACCGCCCCAACCCCCTGATAAACGCGGGGTTACTGTATGGTCGTGGTCTTCTATCGGACAATCTACTTTACTGATTGGTTGCAAACCATAACCACCTAAACCCAAAGCAAATACATTGTTTATGATTACGCCTCCGTGTCCTCCTGTAAGCAATCCATGGAAATTGCCGTTCAACTGCGAACCCTTTACTTCTACAGCGCCATATATTCCTGTTCTTGTATCACTTTTGTTGCCAAACAAAGTACGCATTTCTTCATCTTGAGCGCTGACACATAGCGGAAATAAAACAAAACTAACTAAAATAACTACTAATCTTTTCATTGTCAATATTAATATAATAAAATTAAATTAATAAAATTATAAAATAATCTCGTGTCTAATTTTCCATTCTTCATAAAAAGACGGATTTGTCCATACCAATTGATACTGTTTGTCTAAAAAAACTTGTACAGAGCGACCTGTGGCAATCAAGCTATTGTCTACTAATGAACGTATTTCGTACTCAAAAATAATCTTTGCGGCATCCGTGTTTTTGTAAACAATATCTACGCGCGCCTTTTGACCATATACAAGCGGTTGCTTGTAATTAAATGACAAATCAACTAAAGGTGCATAGTATCCGGCTCCAAATATATCCAAATATCCCAAGCCGTACTTTTCGCCAAACGCTCCTCGCGCATCTTCAAAATACAACGCGTATGCTCCATGCCAAACAATATTCATGGAATCAACTTCGCTAAAACGAACTTCAATCTCTTTTGATGCTTTTAAACTCATAACTCCTATAACTCCTATAACTCCTATAACTCCTATAACTCCTGACTATCAATATCCGTAAGTGAAATTTTCATCTCGCACGATGCAATTAATTTTCCTTCCACTTCGACCTTTGCATTTACTAATGTCAGCGCAAAAACTTCACTCACAACTTCAACTGATGTAGTCAAAACATCTCCAACTTTAGGCAATTCTTCAATAATCAAATTTTTGATAGCGCCAATAAATCCTAATTTTATTTTTCCGCTTCCATCTTCAGACGCTATAAACTTATTGATATATCCCATTCTTGCTGCGCACGTTTGAGCGATATTTTCCATTACTCCGGCTTCGGTTAGTTCTGCGTTTCCTACAAAAATATTGTCAGTCTTTACATGCATACGCGTACGTGTAATCACTTCATCGTAGTGAATCAACGCATCAATCATAACGAACGGAGGACGCTGCGGAATAAGTTCCAGTATTGGTATGTTTTCTAAAATCATAATAATTCTTAATAACCTCTTTAACTCCTTTAACTCCTAATAACTCCTTAACTCCTATAACTCCTTTAACTCCTAATAACTCCCCTAAAACCTCAAATACTCCCACAATGGTCCTCTTCTTTTTTTGGCGCGAAAACGTTCAATAAGCGGTGACAGTTCATCGTTGGGAAATATCCATTTTTGTCCGGTATTTGTAGTGCGCGCCTCAAGTGTGTTTATATCAACATCTTTTGAGACGTAGTACGTTGGATTTATCAACTCTCTATCATCCTTTATTACGCCTTCGTCTAAAGCAATTTCATACAGCTTTGTGCGCGGGTAGATACGCATACCTACGTATGGAAAGATGACTGTGGAATTTGGTTCTAACTTCTTTGTGTTTTCAAAAGTTTCATTAAGAGTTGCCTCGGTTTCGCCATAACCGCCAAGTATCAGAAAGTGTGCATAAAAAATGCCTAACTGCCAACAGTTATTGCTTTGTTCTAAAATTTGACTGAAGCGAAAGTGTTTGCCATATTTTTCTAATAAGGTATCCGAAAACGAATCACTGCCAAACTCAATGTGAGTTAATCCTGATTGTTGGTACAATTCTAAATCTTCACGAGTAAGATTGCCGGGAGAAAAGTAGGCGCCCCATTTTATTTTTACGTTGCTGGAAATCAGTTTATGCGCTAATTCGCGATTGTATTCATTACAAATGTTAAATATTGAATCGGTAAAAAATAGATAGCTAACGCCTTTGTTGTGGTACAATTCCTCAATGTTGGCTACAACCGTATCGGCGTCCAAGGTGCGTACCGTTCTCCCGTCAACTAAAGGATAGCTGCAATATATGCACTTGTAGGGGCAACCACGCTTGGTTTGGATGTTGAGCATACCGCTTTTGTCCCAGTAAAACTCTGCTAAACAATTGTCTAAATGAAGAGTAGGAGATGAAATGTATTCTTTACGGCGATTGACCTGAATAGCGCCGTTGTTATTGCGGTAAACCAAACTGTCTATTTGCTCTGTGTTTATGTTGCCCGACTTTATAGCAAGGATAAGACGTCTGAAACTTTCTTCGCCTTCGCCATTAATAGCATAATCGGGTTCCAACGCAGCAAAAACCTGCTCTGGAAAAACCGAAAAACCGGAACCACCAATGATTACAGGTGCATTACAGTTTTGGCGAGTGGCGCTGACAACCTTTTTATAGTGTAAAATAAAATCGTTTTGTGCAAAAATATTAGTATCATCAATATTACGAAGCGAAATGCCTATAATATCGAAATTATGTGAGCGTAGAAAATTCGCATACTCTTCTAAAGAGTTAAGATTGAAATCAAATATTTCAATGCTGCAATCTGATATGTTTTTTTTCAGATAAGCAGCCAAATATGACACTCCTAATGGATATACCGGATATGGAATTTTATATATATTTGCTGAAACTAATGCTATAAACATATTTCTCTTGTATCACATTTTATAACCAATAAGATAAACGACGCCATTTTTCCTTTTTCTTGATTTTAATTTTCCAAATTCCCAATGATAATTATCTGATACGACTTTTTGTGTTAGCGCCTGCAATTGACGAGGCGAATAAGTTCTAAAATTGGAAACAAAATAATCCCACATAAAGAAAAATGACGAAACAGGAATGATGTAAGTAAAAATGAATTTTCTTAAAGTCAATCTTTTAGAAAATGGCAAAACAATCCACACAGCTATCGGACTAATCAATGCTAATATAAAATCAATTGGGCGGCGTTGTGTTGATTCGAATATGGCAATTGGGACTTCATTTTTCACTGCATCTTGCAGGATTTTAATTGCACATTCCGGTCTAAAATGATGAAAAGATGAAAAAAAAGTTCTCATTCCTTTTAACGATGAGGGTATTTCGGTAGCATCTACCGATTGAGTAACACCCAAAATGTTAACTGGATATTCCTTTTCAAATCTTTCAAATGATTGTATATTAGGATATTTGTCAGTTAATGTAATTGTTACATCTTTTTTGTTATTTTTATCAAGATAGTCGCGTAATTTTTTTATTGGACCGCCCGTTCCAGAACAACAATCAACAATAGCGTTTGTCTCTGTTTTATCAAGTATTTCTGCAACTTTTTCATAAGCCTTTTCATAAACATTCAAAAGATTATACAATCCGAACAAAAAGTCGGTCGAAGTTTCACGAATTACGGAAGGACACAACGACAAATCTTCTATTTCGAATAAATGCAAGCGGCTCATTTTATTAACTTAAAATCACATCACTCTTTTTACGGTGATATAGTAATGCAGATACCACACAAATAAATGCAAAGCAAAGCGAATATAAACATTTGGGTAAGACGTCAATAAACGTTCCATTGCGTATCAAAATATCATAAAAACCATTCAATCCCCAGTTTATGGGTGAAATTTGACTAATTGTCTTCATTATTTCGGGCATAGCAAAAACAGGCACCCAAATGCCGCCAACAGCGGCAAAAATTACTACTGAAAGTGCAGAAAGAACAACTGCCTGCTGATGGTCTGTTGTTATTTTTCCGACTAAAATACCAAAACCAATGGCTGCAAACGACGAGCAAATACACATCGGCAACAGCAACCATGCATTTGTGCCGAGCATCAGTTGAGGTAAACCTATTTGCGGAAAAAGATACATCCCTAACGCAAATATCAAAGAAAACTGCAACAGACAAATCATTAAAAATACAATACTTATACTTAACAGATATTGAAAATAAGAACAGGGCATAGTAAGCAAACGCGTGAAACTACCGTCTTTTCGTTGGTTAATCAAATTAACTGAAAGAGGAAGCGTTATAAAAAATATGGCAAATAATGTCCATGCAGGAACATTATGTTGTGCCGCATTGGGGATAATCGTTTTTTCGTGTTTTAGAGCATATTGAACATCAAAATATACTTGATTAGCATCAAGTTGTATATTCGGCATAAATGGAACGATTCGACTGAAAGTTGATAATAATTCATGTAAAAGAAAATCACGCTCGGTTTTTGCGGCATATTCATTCATAGCGTTTATCAATGTGTTGCGAAACGACGCTCTAATCGTCGGGTCTATATAAATCTGAATGACAACAGGGACTATACTGTCCTCCAGTTCTTCTTCCATAAATCCTCGTTGCACCGCATATTTTGCATTTTGACGAACAGCTTCTGAAACATCTTGTGGGACAACAATACCAACCATATAATCGCCACGCGCTACAGCAAGTCTTAATTCGTCTTCGTTATATTCTGTTTTCGTAAGGATAAAACTTTCCGAACTGTCAATTTGTTTTTCAATGGAATTGCCTAATACATCGTTGTCTTTATTGAGCATTACTACCGAAATTTCTGATTCGTTGATTCTGCCTATTATATCGTTTTGTAAAAAAGTCATCAAAAACACCAACGCTACGGGCATCACGAACATTAAGCAAAGTCCTGCCACATCGCGTATAAGCAGTAAATAATCCTTATACAAAAGTGTTGTAAATCTTTTCATCAGTCTCGCAAAGATTTTCCGGTTAATTTCAGATATAAATTCTCCAAGTTTTTGCAATCTGGATTTTGCTCTATCAAGTCGTTAGGCGTACCTTTACAAAGCAATTTCCCTTCGTCCATAAATGCAATACGAGTACAAAGCATTTCTGCTTCTTCCATAAAATGCGAAGTATAAATTATCGTTGTACCCTGTGCATTTATTTCCTTCAAATTATCCAATATCAGCGTTTTAGTTTGCACGTCTACAAATACTGTAGGTTCATCAAGAAATAAAATTTTGGGGCGATGCAATAACCCAGCAATTAGATTTAAGCGGCGTTTCATACCGCCTGAATAGTCTTTTACTTGACGATTTTTACTTTGCTCTAAACCAAAATAGGCAAGTAAATTATCCATTCGTTGTTTCAATTCTTTCTTGTTTATCCCATAAATACCTCCAAATATTTTCAAATTTTCCACTGCCGTCATAGTTGGATACAATGCTATTTCTTGTGGTACAACGCCTATTAATGGTTTAATGTGGTCAATCTGTTGGGGTAGATTAAATCCGCAAATAGATACTTTTCCGACGTCAAAAGACAAAAGTCCGTTCAAAATATTTAACAAGGTTGATTTTCCGGCGCCATTAGGACCAAGCAATCCAAATATTTCGCCTTGCACAATGTCTATCGAAAAATTGTTCACCGCGGGCGCATCATTTCCTCGATATGTTTTACTTACACCATTTATGCTAATAATTATTTCTTGCATTCTGTTTTTATATATTTTTTGAGGGTCATAAAAAAGTCTTTTTCTGCCTCTGCTATTGATAACAATTTGTCTGCTAAATCTTTGTACGATATGCCATTACGATTTTTTAACTTACGACAACCATCTACTGCGAAATCTCTCCATAAAATGCCGATGTTATTCATTTGTGAGGAAAAATCCTTCAATTTCGGTTTGTTCATAACATCTGCCGCCTCAAATAAAAATGCGCTGTACATAAAGCGAAAACCGGCGCCGCCAGAGCCTAACTCTTCTGAATATCGAATTATCTTTGCCAAGAAAGCAGGGGCATTTTCGCCAAGTTTTGTTTCCAATTTACGTATGTATTTTGACAACATAACCATACCGCGAACGCCATAATATGCTACAAATGGAAAACCATAATAATCGAGCATATTATCACAAGTCCTTCTAATGCCATCTATAATGAGTTTGTTCATATCAGGCAATGTTTCAGGTGTTTTTTCTACCCAATACATTTCTCCGCGCGGTTTGTATTTGCCTTCAGAAAAACGTACTTTTATTAAATCATCGTAAGATATTTTTTTTATGCCAAAAAGAGATTCGCTCACCGTATATTCATCGCCGTCCTTACCTATTACGCAGAAATGATGTATATTCCAATGTTCGCGCATTTCACGCGGCATATATGGCAAAAAATACATACCTACTCTGTTACAAACCGGAATTCCCTTCTCAAGCAATTCATCCATGTCTTTCATTGCCTCATCTTTATGTTTTTTAGAATACTGTTTTTTAGAAATCTTAAATCCTAATTTCTTAAAAGCATTATTCTTAATTACACCGGGAAAAAGACGAAAACCCAATAATGGCACACTTCTTTCTCCTTTAGCAATTGGTATATAAGCAAACAAAAGACCCGCACTAATACCAAATATCATAGGCTCGCTTAATCGAACGCCATAGAAATTTAACAAGTTTAAAACCGTTCCAGTTTCGCAATTTGAGGTATTGTGATGTTCAAAATCTATTATCATTATCAATCATTATTCGTAATTAATAAGTTCTTCCATTGAAATATCAAATGCTTCAGCATATTTTTTCAAAGTATCTTCATCTAATTTATAAAAATATTCAGGTATTAGATGTTTTTTTATATTTTTTTTTGCTATTCCCGTGTAAGACGACAACAGATTTATGCCGGCAGTGCCGCCGGAAAGAATGGATGTGTTGCTGCTAAAATATTTGTGAATATAATATGCTAATGGACTTACTTCTCCATCTTTTATATGTTGACGAATTTCTTCAGATTCATTATGGATTTTTGTATGTACCATATCACTGATTTCTAACTTTTCTTCCCATTTGTAGTACCATTCCTTACCGTCAAAATGATAGTACAATCTTTTTCGTTCGTCAATATCTTGTTCTTTTTTTTCTGTTTTCATTTTATAAATTATTATTCCTTAATTTATTGGCTCTCGTCTTGACCATAAAAACGAAATGCCCAACCCCGAAATAATATGCCAAATCCACCACCACGACGTAATATGAATCATGCCGCCAATAGCAAGTTCGCCCGGAAAGATGTTCGGATTAAATAGTAATACTAAACCTAATCCGGAATTTTGAATACCGGCTTCGATAGTCAGTGCGCGTTGGTCTTTTTCGGGCAATTTGAATAGTTTTGCCAAACCTAATCCAGAACCTAAAATCAAAGAATTATGAATAAACACTAAAATAAAAATGTGTATGAAGACGCCGCTCCAAAAAGCATCAATATTATTGCTGAACGCAAATATAGCCATCGCAATGAAAAAAAAAATCGAAAAATATCGCAATGGTTTTCTCATTTTTTGAGCAAATTTTGGAAAATGCTTTACGGTTAAAATCCCGAAAAATAAAGGTAATCCTAACAATAACAACACTGTCTGAAACATCTGAATATAATCTATGTACAAAGTTTGCAATGCTTCACCAGCATAATTATTTACAAAATTAATGTATAAACTGCCCCACAACCAAAAATTAAATGGAGTAAGAAGTGGCGTTATTACTGTTCCTATTGTTGTTAATCCAACTGAAAGTTCGATGTTTGCTTTAGAAAGTTGTGACAGAAAACTGGAAAAAATTCCACCCGGACAGGCTGCCACTAAAATCATTCCCATCGCTATCGTAGGCGTAATCCATTGATTTAACAAGATTATTAATAAAAATGTTAATGCCGGCAAAATTAGCGCTTGTGTAAAAAGTCCAATCAAAATTGCTTTTGGAAAAATCAAAAGGTGTTTGAACATCTCCGGTCTAATTCCTAATGATACGCCATACATTACTATTGCTAAAACGATGTTTACAGACAACATCGCTTCCGTTGAAAAATTAATAGGAAAATTATCTAAAATTTGTAATTGTTCGCGCATGTTACTGATATTATTTCCAAAAATCATAAAAGTTAAACCACTGCTCTGGGTATTTTTTTACCATATTTTCTAATTCCCAAGCAAACGCTTGCGCCAGACGGCTTATCTTTTCCTGTTTTTTCAGATGTTCGTAATTTTCTACAGACAAGGGACACACATAAACGCGATATTTTGCGAGGCTCGCTTTCATCACAAAAATTGCAATAACCGGAACATTAAACATCGCTGCCAGCGCAAATGCGCCCTGCGGGAAATCGGCTTTACCGTTCAAAAAATCACATTCAATAGATTTGGCGCTACCAAAATTACGGTCGCAGGGCATGCTCACTATATCGCCGTTCTGCAAGGCTTCGTTAAGAGTGAAAATGTGCGACATGTCATTGGTAACCGGCACCGTAAATACATTGTTCAAGCCTAATACAGATATCCGTTTTGTCATTAGTTCCTTTGCCTCGTCGCCAAAAACCATGCCGTAGATACGCTTTTTGTTTTGATGCAACAGATAACCGCTCAATTCAAAATTTCCGGTGTGCGAACTGGCTACTACAAAACCTTTGTCATCGTCAAGCAGACGCAAAAAATGCTCGTTTCCTATGATTTCGACTTTAAAAAAATTGCGTCGTCCGGCGTATACAGCAAACCTGTCGAGCATACACTGACCAAAAACAAAATGATTTTGATATGTTTTGAAAAAAGATTTAATTATGCCGTATCCGTGTCGGCGTCTAAAATATCTGTATATTGACAGGTAGCCCTTGCGGGAAAATAACATGTAAAACGGTACCACCGAAGCCAAAAGCGCATAACCAACAGCCACGTTGTGAAAGTGGAATAGAAAAAGCAGCGCTTTTTGCCCAAATGTACTGCCGCCGGTTATTCCTGTCCATTCTTTTGTTTTTAGACTTTTAGACACGAGACTTTTAGATTTTTAGACACGAGACTTTTAGATTTTTAGACACGAGACTTTTAGATTTTTAGACACGAGACTTTTAGATTTTTAGACACGAGACTTTTAGATTTTTAGACACGAGACTTTTAGATTTTTAGACACGAGACTTTTAGATTTTTAGACACGAGACTTTTAGATTTTTAGACACGAGACTTTTAGATTTTTAGACACGAGACTTTTAGATTTTTAGACACGAGACTTTTAGATTTTTAGACACGAGACTTTTAGATTTTTAGACACGAGACTTTTAGACTATTAGACTATAAAACTATTAGACTAATTTATTTTCAATATAGTCGTAAAAATGACCAAGCGTAACAACTCCCGCCATTTCTTCGGGATTAATTTTGAAGCCGAAGTTGCGTTCTACAATAACTACAAGGTCTACAAAATCAAGACTGTCAATGCCAATATCGTCTTTCAACGATGCTTCCGCCGAAATCTTTGACGGGTCGGTCTCAATGTCTTCTATAAGAAAATTGTTTACGATTTCTTCTATTTCTGTTCTGCTCATATTATTAATAAGTTTACTAATTCTAACAATTATATTTTCTTTATTACTAACGCACTGTTAGTGCCTCCAAAACCAAAAGAGTTTGATAAAAATGTATTTATTTTTTTTTCTGTGGTTTTAGCGGCAATATTAAGTTTTGTCGAGTATTCATCGGGAGTTTCAAAATTTATGTTAGGAGCTACAAATGAGTTTTGCATCATTATTATGGAATATATTATTTCGCTTGCTCCCGCCATCCAACATTCGTGTCCTGTCATGGATTTTGTAGAACTGACAAGGGGACGCGCGGCTCCAAACAGGCGGTCAATAGCCATAGCCTCAAATATGTCGCCTTGTGGCGTGGATGTGGCATGGGCATTGATATAGTCAATATCAGCTGCTACAATTCCGGCATCTTTTAGCGAACGTTCCATCGCAATGCTGCAACCCACATCGCTTGGCTGCGAGATATGTGCGCCGTTAGACGAAACGCCATAACCTGTAACTTCGGCGAGAATAGTTGCGCCGCGCTTCACGGCATGTTCGTATTCTTCTAAAATCAGGCTGGCTGCGCCTCCGCTGGGAACTAAACCATCACGCGCAGCGTCAAACGGACGCGAGGCTTTGGCGGGATCGTCAGTGCGAACAGAAAACGCGCTCAACGCGTCGAAACTCGCCATAGAGTATATGTTGGTTTCCTGTGCACCACCGCATAAAACCATATCCTGCATACCATTTTGGATAAACAAATAACCCAAACCCACCGAATGTGACCCACTCGCACATGCCGCGCTGATGGTCATATTTACCCCTTTTAATTTGAAAATAGTAGACAGGTTCATGGTTACAGTAGAGTTCATGGACTGAAAAATAGCTCCCGAACCCATGAGCGTGGTATCTTTTTTTATTTCGGCTATCTTATGTGCCTCAATCACAGCCTTTGCCGAGGAATCGTTGCCATAGAATATACCGACTTCGTTTTTATCCAAATAATCCATATCTATTCCGGCATTTTTGAACGCTTCTACGGTTGCCAAATAAGCATATTCGCCCATGTCGGCTAAACCAATACGCAAACGACGGTCTAACACGCCTTTGAGTACGGGTTTTTCAACAATGCCTGTAAGCGGCGAACGATAACCATATTCCGTGCGAAACGGATCAATACCGATACCCGATTTGCCTTCATACAAAGATTTTGCAACCTCTTCAAGATTTTTTCCGATGCAGGAATAAATTCCCATGCCCGTAATAACTACACGTCTTTTCACAGTGAACAATTAACAATTAACAATTAACAATATTTTTAGTTGATTTTTGATTTTTTTTGGAAGTATTTATGGTGCTGATTAGCAATCGCAATAATTCTTGACAATCGCTGACAACTGACGAATAGACCTCATGTTCGATGTATTCGCTTTCGTTCAACAACATAAGCCAATATTCCGTTTCATTTGCTTCTTTCAAAGCCACATTCATTTTGTTAATAAAATCAGGTAATGACTGTGCATATTCGGCTTCACGTACTAAAGCGCCAATTGCCGTTCCACATCTTAACAATTGTTTGGATAAAACAAATTCTTTTTTTTCATTTATCAAATATTTATATGCCTTAACAACTCTCAAAGCAAAAGCAAATGACTTCTCCTTCAAAACATTCTTCCTTTCCATTATAAATTATTCATTATTCATTATTCATTGTTCATTGTTCATTACTAATCAATACAGCCCTCCATTTATAGAAACTACTTGCCCCGTTATGTATGCAGCCTGTTCCGAAGCCAAAAAACCGACTAATGCGGCAACTTCTTCGGGCTGACCAAATCTGCCGGCGGGAATCATCGCTTTGAATTGTTTTTCATCCAAATCCTTGGTCATATCAGTTGTTATGAAACCGGGCGCTACGGCGTTTACTGTGATTTTTCGTGTGGCTACTTCTTGGGCTAACGCTTTGGTAGCGCCAATTACGGCTGCTTTTGCTGCCGAATAGTTTGTTTGTCCGGGCAAACCTTTGAGACCCGATAGAGAAACCACATTGACTATACGCCCGCTACGTTTGGTAATCATGTCTTTGAGAAGGCGGCGGGTAACGTAGAAAAAACCGTTCAGACTTATATCCAATACATTACTCCACTGCTCGTTTTGCATGAATACCATCATGGTATCCTGTCGGATGCCGGCATTGTTGACAAGCACGGCGATATAGTCTTCCGGATGTTTTTCAGCCCATCGGTTTAACGCTTCGTCCACTTCGCCAACATTGGCTACGTTAAAAGGCATTAACTCGGCTGAAACTCCCTTTGCTTCAACTAATTGTTTGGTTTCTTCGGCGGCTTCTCTGTTTGAAGCATAGTTTATCAAAACCGGATAACCCATGTCGGCAAGCTGCAAACACACAGCGCGACCAATACCGCGCGAACCACCGGTTACAAGTGCATATTTCATAAAACCTTTACTATATGTTTAATGTATACAATAGTTTATATAATTTAACCCTTTATTCATCAGATAATTTTTTATCTGTTCTATTTCTTTGTATTTGGGCGCATCGTTTACAAATACCGGAAAAAATGACCGAATTTCGTTGTAAACTGCGCGCGTTTTTGGCGACAATTCATCGCAAATTTTAAGACAGTCAACCGCTTGCGTCAACGCCATAAAATGAATTGCCATAACCTGAAACGAGTTTTCTATCACCGTTTTTGCCATCAATGCCGAATTAGTCCCCATGCTCACAACGTCCTGATTGTCATTGTTATTTGGGATGCTATGAACGCACATGGGGTTAGAGAGCGTTTGACACTCGGCGGTTGTGGAAGTAGCCGTAAACTGTGTTCCCTGCAAACCAAAATTCAGTCCGAACGTCCCCATGTTCAAAAACGGAGGAAGTATCTCATTTATGCGGTCGTGCAACAGATAGTTGAGTTGTCGTTCGCATAGCATCGTGAGTTTGGTTACAGCAATTTTTAATTTGTCCATTTCGAAAGAAATATAATCGCCGTGAAAGTTGCCCCCATGGTAGACCTGTTTTGTTTTTGGGTCTACAACCGGATTATCGCAAACAGAGTTTAGTTCGTTTGTTAGCGTCGCGATTGCGTTTTTTACTGCGTCCAATACCGCCCCCAAGACTTGCGGCACACAACGAAGCGAATAATAAGGCTGCACCTTGTGTTCAAAGACATTTTTATCCTGATGCCCGCCGTCATACAATTTTTTCTCGCGGTTGTACATTCGTCTGCTGCCGTCGGTGATTTGCCGCATTGCCCGTGCCACTTCTGCTTGTCCGTAATGTCTTTTGGCGCCATTGAGCGTTTCCGACATAAAATCATCGTAGGACGATGCTATCTCGTTCATCAGCGCTGATGCCACAACAGCCCAATCAAGTAGCCGTTTAGCATAGAGCAGGTTTACCAATCCGATGCCTGTCATCACCGAAGTGCCGTTGGTAATTGCTAATCCTTCGCGCTTGTACACGTTTAGCGGGTTGAGATTTTCGCTTTTAAAAACATCGGCAGAACTGTGCCATTGTCCTTTGTAGCGCACTTCGCCTTCGCCGATAAGCGCTAACGCAAGGTGCGCCAACTGAACAAGGTCACCGCTTGCACCTACGCTGCCATGCTCAGGAACGAACGGATAGACGCCGCGATTGATAAATTCTACCAACAACTGCGGCAAATCAGGATGTACGCCCGACTGTGCCTGTACAAAAGTACCCAAACGGGCAAGCATCGTTGCCTTTACATACAAATCGGGCAAGGGCGCGCCCGCTCCCGCTGAATGGCTGCGTATAAGATTATACTGCAAATCAATCAACGACTGATCGCCGATGCGATACTTTGCCATCGGACCAAAGCCGGTGTTGATACCGTATATAACCTTGTCATTTGCAAATGTTTGCAGGAAATCAAAACAATGTTTTATTTTTTCTTGCGTTTCGTTTGACAATGTAATTTGCTCATTTTCAAACAGAATACTCTCTATTTTCTCGGACGGTAATTGACCGTAAATTTCTACCATAAAAACTATATTGGGCTGTATATCAACTATTTAAGGTTTTATTTCGCGAACACGCCTCCGGCTCGGTCAGTCACAGTCGCCTGTCTGCCCAGTAAAATCAACCTAAAGCGCGATTGTATAATTTTTGACCTTGAAAAGTAGGAAAAAAAATTACACTTTTCGCGAAATTCAACGCCATTCGGGCGCTGCATTAAATCCTGCTCTAACGACTTTGCAGGTCTTGTCCTGTTTTTTCGTGAGGTTATCTACTCCTCTGCTCGTATTCATATTGTTTATCAGATAAATAATATTGCTTAAATTATTACTTTTTGTTACTTAATAAATTCATTTCCTGTAAGTTTATGGGCTGCTTGGAAACAAGAACAAGAACAAGAACAAGAACAAGAACAAGAACAATCATGATAAATTATTCCTCTATCCCCTGTTTGCGTACCGGTTTCCCGTTTTATCGCCTTTGCGAGCGCCATATTTCGCAAAAATATTGCCATACTCTAATATTGACTTTTTACTACATTTTATTGCGGCGCAAAGGTACAATTTTTTTTTGAATAGCAAAAAAAAAAATCGTTACATAAATTTCTCACGCTTCTGAAGATTCAATAACCCTATCATAAAAAACACTCCGCCACCAACTATCAGAAAAACACGGCTTTTTACAATCGTATTATACCATATCATCGGGTGTATGTTGCTTGGTGTTCTGAACGGGTTGAGAAAGACGTTCCAGAAGGTATTGCTGAAACCTGCTGATTGACTGCCGCCTGAGTCTGCGCTCATAAATATAAACAAAAACAGCCCTAAAATAATCATAATTACTGCTGTGCCGTTGCCGCTGCGGGTGATAGTGGAAAACATGAAGGCAAGGTTACCGAAAAAAAGCATAGGAAATATCAACTGCGCCGCCATTTCGCCAATATTTACAGGATACAGCAAAATGCGCGCAACGTAGGCAAAAGCAAGAAGTATAAAGAAATTGGCTACATAGACCATCGTCATGCGCACTCCCCATACCTTGAAACGATAATTGGGTATGCCGAAAATGATTTCGAGAATACGGTTGTCTTCATCGTTTTGAATACCGAAAACTACGGGGTAAAATATCAGTAACAAACAGGGAAACAATAAGATGTTGTATATTGCGGCTTCGTTTATTTCGCCCCTGTTCCATGCTAAATTGAACATGAAAAATGCAAAAAACGCAAACGACGCCAGCAAAAACCAAAAGAATTTGCCAACAAAAATAATCTTTAAATTATAGCGTATCACTTTGTATATTAACGTTATGTATTGTTTCATGATTTATTTCTTGTCGTAATTCAAAATTCAAAATTTATAATTCAAAATTATAATTCATTTATCAACTGCATATCTTTTCCGTCGAAAACTGCATAAGACTTCGTTTTCAGCCATTCGCCGGTGTTAATGTAGCGGCTGTTTTCGTTTAGACTCACGTCCATAGCCAAATGACGATGTCCGAAAACAAAGAAATCGTAATGCTTTTCAACAAGAACTTTTTGAACATACCTGTAAATCAGTTCTTTTTCCAATCCTTCAAATGGTTTTGAAATTCCGCGTCGTTTACGGTGACTGATAGACCAATTTTTGCCGAAAGCAAGTCCCCAGCGTGGATTAAGCGAGGCGAACAATGCGCGCAGTATTTTGTTTTCAAAAATCCAATGACGCGCGCGAATGTAAAGTCCTTCCTGACTGAAACTTACGTCGTGTCCATGTCCGATAAGAAAACGCTTTTCGTTAATTTCAAACTCGGCAGGTTTACGATATATTGAGATATTCAATTCTTCGGTCAGGTAGTTGCGTAGCCACTGGTCGTGGTTGCCGGTAAAAAAAATCACGGAAATTCCGCTGTCGGTCAATTCGGCTAATTTTCCCAGAAGACGTACAAAACCGCGTGGGACTGTTTGCTTGTATTCAAACCAAAAATCGAAAATATCGCCTAACAAAAACACTGCCGCAGCATCGGATTTTATGGTATCCAACCACTGTACAAAATCCTGTTCACGACGGCGACTCAACTCATCTGACCATGCAGTAAGGTGAAGGTCGGACGCAAAATATATCCTTTTATCACAAGGAAGCAAAAAACAATTCACTCAATCTTTGGTCTAAAACTTCGGCAGTCAGGTTTTTAGTCATAATATTACCTTCTCTGTCAAGCAGGAAATTTGCAGGAATTGTTTCTACGCCGTATATTGCTACCACTTCCGAATCCCAATTCAGGAAGTCGCTAACGTTAATCCACGGCAATTCGTCTTCTATTATTGCGCGTTCCCATGCTGTTCTTGACTGGTCTAATGAGAATTGGAAAATCTCAAAACCACTGTCGCGATACTTATTATAGACTTCTAACAAATTAACATTTTCGGCTCTACATTCTGCGCTCCAAGACGCCCAAAAATCAACAAGTACAAATTTACCTCTGGTAGAAGACAGGCTGATAATGCTGCCATCAGGCGCAGGCATCGCTATTTCGGGCGCTTCTTCGCCAAGCAGATACATCATACGGTTCAATCGCAACGCGTGAAACTGTTCGTTTCTTTGAATAACATCGGCGCGAAGCGTGTTTACGTATGGAACTCTCGGAAAACGACGATAAAAAAGCGAATCGGCTCGAAGAAAATATCGAAGGTCGTCTTCCCTGTCGAAAAGAAAACTGTTTTCGTCTAATTGCTGATATAGAGCATATATAACAACCAACGAGTGCGAATTTTCTTCCATGAAACGAATATTGTAAGCCCGCAGGCTGTCCAATTCGTTTGTATACGCCATATTGATTTGACGCTGTATGTTCACAAAATTGCGGTTGCCCTCAAACGAATGTAGTACGCCAATCAGCGAATCGCGCAATGAAACGGTACGTTCCAAGCGTTGTTTCAGGCGGCGTATATTTTGCGAATCTTCGCTGCCGGCAACTGTGTAAGTTAGCGGCAGTTGTTGTGCATCGCCCACTATTTCAATTCTTTCGCCCGGATTTGCCAAAATAGTGATAGCCCTGTCGTTGACTATGAGTGAAAAAAACGTTGGTTGAGAAATTTTACGCGTGAACGCGAAATTTCCTGATGCGTCCAATCGCGCGGTATCTCTACCCAAAGCGCTTCCAACGCCCAATTCGTGCAGAAAAATCATTTCAATATCCGAGCCGCCACTCAAACTGCCGGTTATCCTGACATTTTTTTCAGAACTGCAACCGAACAGCAAAAAACCAACAAGGATTAAAAAAAACTTCATCTGTACTGCGTTCAAACTCCGTTACTTTTATTCAGCCGCTTTTTCTTCTACTGTTTCAGCGACTTTAACTCCGTCTGTTTCAACGACTTCTGCTTCTTCTGCTTCTGCTTCCGCCTCGGCATTAGCCATAGCAGCGGCAGCATTTTTTTCAGCCACTTTTTGAGCCGTCAGTTCTTTGGCTTTTACCTCATCTTCCCTGCGTTTGCGGGTCAATTCGTTCTTTTGCTTAGTGACTTCATTTTTGAGCGATTCAAGCTTGGCTTGCTTTTCAGTTTTCCATTTTTCAAAACGCTCATTGGCTTCTCCTTCCGAGAAAGCGCCCTTTTTAACTCCTCCGAGTAAATGTTTTTTCAGCAAAACTCCTTCTTGCGAAAGAATGTTTCTGCATGTGTCGGTTGGCTGGGCGCCATGGTTCAACCAAGTAAGGGCTTTGTCCAAATTCAATTCGACGGTTGCCGGATGAGTGTTTGGATTGTACGAACCTAATCGTTCGATATACTTGCCATCCCGTGGCGCTCTGCTGTCAGCCGCAACAATGTGGTAAAAGGCATATCCCTTCTTACCGTGTCTTTGTAATCTGATCTTTACAGGCATAATTATTAATTTTAAAAATATTTAACGCCGCAAAGATAAATCTTTTTTTTGACGCTGCAAAAAAAATGGAGTTTTTAGGTTAAAAAATATTTTGAGGCGCTATGAAATTTATGCATAAAATTTACAGTTCCGAAACCAACATACGCTGTTTTTCAAAAAAATCGGCTCTATATGCGGCGCCGCTCTGGGAAATCAATGTAGATGACCGTTTTAACGATTGCACCCAGCCCTTGATTTTCTCAAAAGTGGTTATATCTTTCGCCATTACCGCATTGATGATGAAAGTCCTTAACAGACTGACACATCTATTATTGATTTGCATATATGTATAAGTGGCGTCGAGGTTAATGTCGGATATGTATATATCTACCGTTTTCCCCGTCTCATCGAAACAGCCGTTTAGCGCAATTTCTTCAAAATAATCCAAAAAAGAAAACAAATCTTCCTTGATTTGCCGTATATCGTCGTCGAAAAGTAATTTAATACCGTAAAAATATTTCAGGTCGGTAATCAAATTGTATATCATCGAATGGTCGCAAATAAAGAAGGTTTTAGCGAAATGTTTTGATTCGCTGTAATACGAAAAATATATCTGTTTTAACTCTTCGGGCAGGATAAATTCATTGAACGACGTCCTGTTTACCGTTCCTCCGAGCAGATACTGATATTTGAATATGTAAAATTTGTAGAGCGATTCGTATTTTGCATAGATAGTTGCAGGCAGTTGGTTTGAAGAGGCGGCAAAATCAGAATTAGGGTCTTTTTTTGCCGTACTTATAAACGCTATATATTCGTGCCATTTTTTAAAACCAACTTCTGTTGCTTCCAATGCGAAACTGTCAACCCATTCCGACTTTTCGGCGGTTAGATTGATTAAGGAAAGATCTAATTTTTCGGAAATATTGACGACTTCATTGAAACTGAAAGGCACTTCGCCGCGTAATCGGCGATAGATAGCCCCTTTTTCCATGAAAAGCGAATCCATCAGTATTTCTACCAATTTCGACCTGTCGGGAATCTTTTTTTCCAATACTTCAAGTAAATTGCGGTGTATATCATCATTTTTCATACGATCAAAGTGTATCAATTATTTTACGTTGTGTTTCAAAAAAGTCGTTTCTGATTTTTTCGCCGCTGACGGAAATCAAGGTCGTAAATCTTTGCGCAGAATGTAACCATGAATTTATTTCATCAAAAAGCAAATTTTCAAAAGAAGAGAATGAATTTAATAAAAATGCTCTGAAAAGACTGATACGCAGATTATTGCTTTCGATGTAACCAAAATTTGCCTCAACATGAAGTTCGCCTACATATATGGACACTTCATTACCTGTTTCCTTGTGTTTTCCGGTAACAGCCATTTCTTCAAGAACATTCAAAAACGCTGTCAAGTCATTTTTTATCAAGGCAATATCTTCTTTTTTGATGAGCCGCACTTTGGCGTAAAATTTGACGCTCGCCACAAAATGTTCAAAAATCATACTGTCCCACACGTATGTTGTTGATTTAACGTGCCGTGCATAAAAGCAAGCCTGTTTCTGCAAATCGCGCATTCGATCGGGTATGGTTATCTCGTGAAAGGGGAGGCTTTGACCGAAATAACTGTTCTGGCTCCACCTGAACATGATAGCCCGAGTAATATATTCATAATCAAAGAAAAGATAATTCGGAAACAGATTTCCGCCTTCCATAATTTTGCTGTCAGGCTCGTCCTTAACGAATTTCAACGTGTTGATATAGTCGTTAAACATTGCATAATCTACTTCGGAAGGGTCTATATGTTTGGTTAGGGAAAGCCTTATAGGTAGGCACTGTTCGGTATCTACTCCTGCAATTTCGTCTAATGATATGCCTAATTTTCTCGCAATTACAGCCATTTCGACGAAAGAAAAACTTACCTCGCAGCGCAAACGTCTGTAAACAGCGTCTTTGTCAATATCCAACAAATCAGTGATAGTATTTGCAAGAGTAGCCTTGTGCGAAATCCTTTTCTGCATTACCGATATAAACTCCCGATGTAAAACGTTTTCTACCATTTTGTTGCGTTATTTAAAGTGTATCAATCAATTCCCGTTGCGTATTGAAAAATTCAGTTCGCGTTTTCTCGCCGCTGACAGAGATCAACGTCGTCAATCTTTGCGCAGATTGTAACCATGAAATTATTTCATCGGAAAACAAACTTTCAAAAGACGAGAACGCGTTAAATACAAATGCCTTGTATTGACTGATACGCATGTTTTTGCTTTCAATGTAACCAAAATTTGAATCGGCGTGTATATCGCCTACATATATTAATACTTCATTTTCGGTATCCTTGTATTTGCCCGTAACGGCAATTTCTTCGATCTCGTTTAATAACGCTGCAAGATCATTTTTAATCAGGGCGACGTCTTCCTCTCTGATGAGCCGTACCTTGGCGTAAAATTTGACGGTGGACACAAACAGTTCAAAAATTCTGCTATCCCACACGTAAGTTGTTGATTTTATGTGCCGCGCATAAAAACACGACTGTATCTGCAAATCGCGCATTCGTTCGGGTATGGTTACCTCGTGAAAAGGCAGGCTTTTGCCGAAATAACTGTGCTGACTCCACTTAAACATGTAAACCCGCGTGAGATAATCGTAATCAAAATACAGATAATTGGGAATCAGGTTTCCGCCGTCAATGATTTTAGTTTCAGGCTCGTCTTTGATGAATTTCAATGCGTTAATATATTCGTCAAACATTGCATAATCAACTTCGGAAGGGTCAATATGCTTGGTAAATGCAAGCCTGATTGATTTGCACTGCGCGGTTTCTATTCCTGCTAAAACGTCTAAGGAAATACCAAATCGGCGGGCAATCAACGCCATTTCTGCAAAAGAAAAGGCAACTTCGCCGCGTAAACGCCTGTAAACAGCGTCTTTGTCAATACCCAGCAACTCCGTTATAGTATTTACAAGGGTTGCCTTATGCGTGATCCTTTCCTGCATAGCGGATATGAACTCCCCGTACAAAAGGTTACTATCTGACATTTATAACTAAAAAACATTAACTTAAAAAAAATTTAACGAAAATATTTCGCAAAAAAAAAATATTTGCAAAAATAGATATTTTTTTCAAAAAAAAAATATTTTTTTCGCAAAACGCAAAAAATTAATTTTAAAATTTGCGATAAATGCAAATTTTTGGTGTAATGGACAAAAGCGGGCTTCATCTTGAAAAAACAACTTGATAGATCTGTTATCATACTTATTTTCAAACTCTAAAGATTTGGAAGCCACATTTTCCTTGAGTTTTTTTATACTCTTGAGTGTAACCACCCACGTCGCCGTTTGCAACTGCAGCTGCGTTAGCGCCGCATTTTTTATAAAGTCGCCACTCCCTTTTGTACTATATTGTCCACTTGATTGCGGATTATGAGAAAAACACTGTTGTCGTTGAGAATGTTCCTTGCTATGTATGCAATCACCTCGTTTTCAACATATTTTCCAGATATTTGCAGATCTCTGTCATTTCTTGCCACCCCCTGTCGCGCAGCATAATTTACAAATTCGCCGAGAATATTTTTTTGTTGCAAATATGTTTCTACTATCTTGTAATCGGGCAAATCAGGCGTTTCTCTGCGTCTGCGTTCTAAATAATTGATCATTTCAGTTCGGTTTCTATCAACATAGTCAAACGAAAAACGAAGCGGTAATCCTCTACGGTCTATCGCTCTGAAATATCCTGAATCCCTTATTGTGTCAATAGGCACGAAAATATCGGGCATAATTCCGCCGCCGCCGTAAACGACTTTTCCTGCCGGAGTAACAAATCGTAACGAATCATTATAACGGATACTGTCAGCGTCCATCATTTCGCCTTGCGCATATCGTTCTCTTACTTCATTGAAATAGCCTCTATTGTCGAGCATGTCGTATGGTTTTTGAATACTGCGTCCTGTGGGCGTGTAATATCTCGAAACGGTGATACGCAACGCCGAGCCGTCGGACAGCGTATGTTGTTCCTGCACAAGTCCTTTCCCAAAACTGCGTCTGCCAACAATCGTGCCTCGGTCGTTGTCCTGAATGGCGCCTGCAACTATTTCGCTTGCCGAAGCCGAAATTTCGTTTAAAAGCAATACTAATTCCGTTTCGTTGTACGTAGTGTTTCTGCCTCTCGAATAGTAATTTGTGCGCATCTGCTGATTACCCTCTGTGTAAACAATCAATTTTCCGGCGGGCAAAAACAGTTCCGACATTCTTATTGCGCCGTCAATTATACCACCGGGGTTATCGCGCAAATCAACAATCATTTTTGTCATTCCTTCTGCTCTCAATTTATCGGCGGCTTCCAGAAATTCCCGATTTGTGGTTCTTGAAAACCTGTCCACCTTAATATATCCTGTTTCGGGCGTTATCATATACGCCGCCTCAACGCTGAATATGGGTATTCTGTCGCGGGTTATGATAAAATCGAGGTCTTCGTTGCTGTGCCTGCGGTATATGCCCACTTTCACCGTTGTGCCGGTTATTCCTTTGAGTTTATCAACAATATCGTTGCTCGACATTCTAACGCCGGCAACAGTCAAATCGTCAACGCGCACTATGCGGTCGCCTGCCATAATCCCGACTTTTTCCGAAGGACCCTCTGCTATTGTATTGATAATAACAATGGTATCATTCAACATGTTGAATTGTACTCCGATACCCGAAAAATTGCCTTCCAACTGTTCATTAACAGCCGAAAAATTTGAAGCCGGTATGTATTGAGAATGTGGATCCAAATTTCTGAATATACTTCTGATAGCCTCGTTTTCAAGCATATCAACAGAAATGCTGTCTACGTATATCCTTTGTATAATATCAAGTATTTGCTCTGTTTTGCCTGCGGGCGCTGAAACAAAAAATAATCCGCGTGGACGGGAAAAGGCTTTGCTGTCTTTGAATTTGATACCTATAAATATTCCCGATAATATTGCTAATAAAATTGTTAGCGGTAATATGGTTTTTCTTGTTTCCATCATACGTTAGGCGTTTCACATTCCATAAAAACTACTTCTATTTCGGCGCGTTGCAAAAGTCTGATTCCATCGTCAATTCGGTACATTTCGCCGTATACCACGCGCTTGATGCCCGATTGAATTATCAGTTTGGCGCACTCCAAACACGGCGAAGAGGTTACATATAAAGTTGCGCCTTCGCTGCTATTGTTCGATTTGGCAACCTTTGTAATAGCATTTGCTTCTGCATGAAGCACGTAAGGTTTTGTAATATTATTCTCGTCTTCGCAAATGTTTTCAAAACCGGCAGGCGTTCCATTATATCCGTCAGAAATGATCATTTTGTCTTTTACTAACAATGCTCCTACCTTTCGTCGCTCGCAATATGAGTTTTGTCCCCATATACTTGCCATTGCCAAATATCTTTTATCTAAAATCCTTTGCTTTTCACTCATAAATAACTAAAACTTTAAACCTGAAACTTTAAACCTGAAACTTTAAACTTCAAACCTGAAACTTTAAACCTGAAACTTTAAACCTGAAACTTTAAACCTGAAACTTTAAACCTGAAACTTTAAACTTCAAACTTAACAATTCCGAAAAATTCGGGTCTGTGAAAATCGGGTCTTGGCGTTTCAATAGGGTTCCAACTCACGAAATGAGGCACTGTCAGGTCGTCGCCGCATTTGTAGAAATTTGCCCTGATAGTCTTGCCTGTCGGCGAATAATCGGGGTGCTTGAACAGGCAGGTATATGGTATTACTAGCGTAATATCCCATTCTGTTTCTTCTTTACGTTCGGCGAAGGGGTGCCTGCCCAGACTTGGATTTCTACGAATTTGCGAAATTACGCTGTTTTGCGCCGATTCGCGACCATTTCGCGCTGCACCTGCTGACAGCAAGCATGTTCCTATGCAGTTGAATTCAAAATTATAGTATATGCCATCATCGGCGGGCGTAGTGAAAAATTCTACGCACGAATCGCGCCATACCGGACCGTTATCGTTTGTCGCAATAGCGCGAACTGCCTGCTCTTTCACTCTGTATTGCAGCAAAAATGCAGAATCGGAATATACCATGCGGAACTCAACAAGCGGACAATAATCAAACTGTTCCCAGTTTAACGTGTCAATTACATTCCAGTCGGCTGTTTCCAGCGATTTCTGAATCTCGTCCCAAGTAGCCTCAAAGGCTGTATTTACTTTTTTTACAATCAATTCTTTCATTTTACAATATCGTTTTTAGTTAAAGATGCGAATTAAGGATTGAAAATTTTTGCAAATATAAACATTTATTTATCAGAATCACCCAAATTTTATTTGAACTTGTAAAAAAAATCATTTTTTTTTGTTGAATTTTTAAGAGTTATAAAAAAAAATAAATTTTTGTCATGTACTAAGAAAATAATTACTAATTTTTTGCGTTTAACTTTCAAAATATCATTAACAATCTAAAAATAGACAAACAAAAATGAAAAGGTTTTTTATAATTTTGACAGTTTTATGTATAGTTGGTATCAATTCTGTATGTGCGCAACCCATGCAAAAAGATGGCGGTTTGCTCAATATAGGGTTAGGCTTTCTTCCGGGAGCAGGAGTAAATTTTAGTTATGATTATGGATTGATTGATCAATGGGGCGATGGAATTTTTACAGTTGGCGGTTTAATTGGCTTCCAAAGTAGGCGTACATTTGGAGAAATTGACGACCATACTTTCGTATTTACGCCACGCGCCACATATCGGTATGCAATTAATAATGATTTTGAAGTATATGCATCTGCCATGCTTGGATTTCAGATTTATAAAGGAGCTGATAAATATAACGCTGCCGAATTTTATGGGATCACAGCTGGATGTCGTTATACATTTAGCGGCAATATTTCGGTATTTGCTGAAGTAAGTCCGCCGTTTCATTATGTGCACGACAACATAAGCATTGCAATTTTTAATGGCGGATTGAGCATATCATTCTAAAATCATTGCGACGTTTTTTTAAAATAACAGTTATCAGTCTGTTGTCCATTGCATTGGTTTTTGCAACGGGTATATGCATAGTGTCGTTTTTTTTTAAGGACGATGCGCTTAAATTCGTAATTGAAAGCGTAAACAGACAGATTACTACGCGTATTGAGGTGCAATCGGCTGATTTTTCCGTAATACGCAAATTTCCAAACGCTTCGGTAGAATTTAAGAACGTTGTTATATATCCTTCAGCCGATTTTGACGCTACGGGCTTCGATAGCGACCACAGCCAACAGATGCTGACAGCCGAAAGCGTCTTTGCCGAAATGAATATTATACGGCTGATTACCGGCGATTACCGCATCACAAGCATAGAAGTGCGTAACGGAAACATCAATATGCTGACCGATAAAAACGGAAAACACAACTTTATTTTTTGGAAAAAAAACGATGATAGCGATGAACGCGCTCCAATAGAATTGCAAAACGTGACGTTGCGAAGCGTGGAAATATATTACAGTCACATAAATAGCAATACAACGCTTTCGCTTTATGCAGACCGCACGCAATTCAATGGCAAGTTTTCATCTAAAAAATACGCAATGAGCGCAGATTTGCACGGCGTTGTCAATATGCTGTCAATAGATAACGATATATTTATTCGCGATAAAACGTTGGAATTATTTGGAAAATTAGATGTGGACGACAACGTATTCAGTATCAGCAAGGGCGATTTTTCGCTTGCAAAGATTGATTTGACCGTAGCAGGCGGATTTTCAACGGACGGCGAAGTCAATTTGGACTTGCGTTTTGAAGGTAAACAGATTGAATATAATTCTTTGACTTCGCTGCTTCCCGATTTTTACGGACAATATTTGCACGATTATCCCGGTAGCGGCAATGTCAATTTTGATGCAAGCGTAAAGGGAAGGGCGGACAGAGGGAACAGTCCGCGCATTGAGGCGCTGTTTGGCATGACGCAGGGGCAAGTTACTCACCGTCAAAGTCAGATTAGTTTGACGGGACTGTCGTTTGCAGGCTCGTTTACCAATGGCGCAAACAATAACCGAACGACAAGCGCTCTGCAAATCAATAATTTCGGATTCAATTTCGGCGGCGAAGCGATAAGAGGCAGCTTCTCGATGCAAAATTTCGCGAGACCGCAAATATCACTCAAAATAGCGGGTAATGCCGACGTCGAACAACTGCATCGTTTCATTCCCGGCAAACAAATTTTATCGGCTGGTGGAATGATTAATTGCGACATGACCGTAAACATGCGCTTAAAACGTCTGTCGCTGTCCAATACAGACGATATTGAACATCTTGCGCTTCAAGGAACCGTCAATTTAAACGAAGCCTCAATGTTTTTGCGCGAGCCTGAATATCAATTCAGCAGCATTAACGGGACGTTACAATTTGGCGCAAGGGTTACTACCAACAATCTTTCGTTAGTTCTAAACGATAATGATTTTAAAATTGAAGGATACATGGATCATTTGACGACTTATTTGCTGAAACGCAGTCAATCAGTGTATGTAAGGGCAAACGTATCTTCTCAAAAACTCAACGTCAATTCGTTACTGGCTTCAGAAAACTCGTCAGACGGTACAAATTCCATATTTCCCGAAAATATTTTTTTTGAAGCCAATGTTGATGTTGCGAATTTCAGTTTCGGAAATTTCGCAGCCGAACGCATGAATGTACATTTAGTATATCGTCCGCTAAATTTGGAAATACAATCGCTTGATTTTTCCACGATGTCGGGCAATATAAGAGGAAGTTTTACTGTTGCCAACGAAATAAGATCAAACGATATTCGTGTATTTGGCGCAACAACGCTTGAGCGTGTAGATGTGAAGCAACTGTTTCGCGCGTTCGATAATTTTGGTCAGGAAACGCTTCGCACAGAACATATTAGCGGTAGATTTTCAGGCGATTTTTACTTTGTTGCCGTCTGGGACTACCGTATGCGGTTGCGCAACGATTTACTTACTCTGGAAGGCAGAATGGAACTCGAAGGCGGCGAATTGGTAAATTTTGAGCCTATGAACAGCCTTTCGCGATTTGTAGCGTTGGAAGAACTGCAAAATATAAGGTTTTCAAATATGAACACAAGGGTTACAATAAGAGACAGAAAAATCACTTTTCCGCACACAGACGTACATTCATCGGCTATGGATATTTCAATGTCGGGCGAACACGATTTCGACAACAATTACTCCTATCGTATAAAAATATTGTTGAGCGAACTGTTAGCGGCAAAAGCGCGAAATGCAAAACGCGAAAATCGCGAAAACGAATACATCGAAGACGGCGGAAGACGCGCAGCGCTGCATCTGCTTGCATCGGGAAATGGCGCCGATTTCAGAATAAGTTACGACCAACAATCGGCAAGAGCGTCAATAGCCGAAGATATACGCAACGAAAGACAAAATTTGAGAAGCATTTTGAACGAAGAATTTGGTTGGTTCAGCAGGGACACATTAGTTACAAGACCTGCAACGCCTTCAAATTCAGGACAGTTACGATTTATTTTCGATGACTTGTAAAATTTAATGTGTGTTTTTTCGTCAATGTTTTGTATCTTTGCGCCCTTAAAAAATAATCGAAAATGAAAATAGATACGCATATTTTTGACCTGATTGAGGCGGAACGAAATCGTCAATTATCGGGTATTGAGTTAATTGCATCAGAAAATTTTGTCAGCGAGCAAGTGATGCAGGCAATGGGTACGTGTTTAACCAACAAGTACGCCGAGGGTTATCCGGGCAGACGTTACTATGGTGGCTGTCAGGTAGTTGACCAGATAGAACAGGCGGCTATTGATCGCGCCAAACAGTTATTCAATGCAGAATGGGTAAATGTTCAGCCCCATTCGGGCGCACAGGCTAATGCTGCCGTTATGCTGGCATGTCTGAAAGCCGGCGACACTTTCATGGGATTTGACCTTTCGCATGGCGGACACTTGTCGCACGGCTCGCCGGTCAATTCATCGGGTATTCTTTACCGTCCGGTAGCCTACAAAGTACGCGAAGAAACGGGTATGATTGATTACGACCAAATGGAAGCCACAGCATTGCAGGAAAAACCGAAACTGATAATTGCAGGCGCTTCGGCATATTCGCGCGATTGGGACTATGCCCGTATGCGAGCAATAGCCGACAAAATCGGCGCCTTGCTGATGGCTGACATAGCGCACCCTGCCGGATTGATAGCCAAAGGATTGTTGAATCATCCTTTTCCTCACTGCCATATTGTTACTACCACCACGCACAAAACCCTGCGAGGACCGCGCGGCGGCATGATTATGATTGGCAAGGATTTTGAAAATCCATGGGGGCTGACCACACCCAAAGGCGAAATAAAAATGATGTCGGCTATGCTCGACTCGGCAGTTTTCCCGGGTATACAGGGCGGTCCGTTGGAACATGTAATTGCCGCAAAAGCGGTATCGTTTGGCGAGGCGCTGACCGACAAATATTTAGAATATACGCGCCAAGTGATAAAAAACGCTTCTGTTATGTCAAAATCGCTGATTGACAAAGGATATAAGGTTATTTCAAACGGTACGGACAACCACTGCATGTTAATTGATCTTCGTTCGCGTTTTCCCGAATTGACCGGCAAAATGGCTGAAAATACGCTTGTTAAGGCTGATATAACCACAAATAAGAATATGACGCCTTTTGATTCGCGTTCGCCGTTCCTTACTTCGGGAATACGTTTGGGTACCCCAGCAATTACTACTCGCGGTGTAAAGGAAAACCTGATGCCCGAAATTGTAGAAATGATAGACACGGTATTGTGCAACGCTGAAAACGATGCAGTTATTAAACAGGTTAAAGAAAAAGTTAATAATCTGATGAAGGATTATCCGTTGTTTGCAATGGCTGTATAGTTGATATTGAGATACTAAAAAAATAGGAAATCCTAAAAATATAGATTACGATTTTTTCTAACAAAACAATAAAAAAAAAAACATTCCGTTATTTATTTTACAATATAATTAGGTATGTTTTTTTGCAAAATAAAAATCAATACAGGCAACGTGTATAAAACAGGTGTAGTTGCTGTGTGGTGTCTTTTTCTGTCGGTATTTTCGGCAACAGCGCAGCGGAGTGTCGAAACAAGTACAATCAACAGTATATATACTGCTGTTCCGTTTCTAACCATTGCGCCCGATACGCGTTCTTCGGGAATGGGCGATGTAGGCGCCGCCACCACGCCCGATGTGAACTCATTGCATTGGAACCCTGCCAAATATGCTTTTATCAAAAACGATGAAAGTATTGCGCTGTCATACACGCCATGGTTACGCGGCTTAGGGATAGGCGACATGAATCTGTTGTATTTAACAGGTTACAAGCGAATTGAGATGTCGCAGGTTATAGCCTTTTCGTTGCGATATTTCAATATGGGCTTTATTGATTTTAGAGACGATAGAGGCGAATCGCTGGGACCACCGAGAAGACCTAATGAATTTGCGATTGATGCAGCATATTCGCGTATGTTTTCCGAAAAAATAAGCGCGGCGCTGGCTTTTCGCTATGTTCATTCAAATATTGCAGCGGGTTTTACAACTACTCAAGGACAAAAACCAAAAACAGGAAACTCGTTTGCCGCAGATGTTGCAATGTTCTACAATTCAGAATTTCATATTGCAGATAAAAGCGGAGATTGGGCGTTAGGTATTAATATTGCCAATATTGGAAATAAAATGTCGTACTCAAACGAACAGTTCAGAATGTTTATTCCTACTAATTTGCGTATCGGCGGATTATTTGGCATTAATTTAGACAGCCACAACAAGATGAATTTTGCTGTTGATTTGAATAAATTATTAGTACCCACTCCTTTCCCGCCTGAATATGACGAAAATGGAAACAGAATTGATAATGATCCGCGTGAATTGCCTGTTGTACAGGGAATGTTTCGCGCGCTTTATGATGCTCCCGATGGCTTTGCAGAAAAATTGCGCGAAATAACATACGGATTTGGTTTCGAATATATATATAGGGAAATTTTTGCCGTGCGAACCGGTTATTTTCACGAAGATGACACAAAAGGTAGCCGACGTTATTTTTCAATGGGTATAGGTCTGAGTACGCCCGTCATTGACATTGACGTGTCGTATCTCATTCCTCGCAAGCGCTCACAAAATTCTGCTTTTTCCAACACATTGCGTTTTACGCTTATTTACAATTTCGGAAAATCTGTTTTTAGAAACTCATGATTTATGCGTGTAGGATTTGGTTTTGATGCACATCAATTAGTTGAAGGGGCGACTTTTACGCTTGGCGGAGTTACGATCCCTCACTACAAGGGAGCAGTAGGTCATTCTGACGCCGATACGCTTGTTCATGCTATTTGCGATGCGCTGTTAGGCGCCGCCAATTTGGGCGACATAGGCTTGCATTTTCCCGATACAGACCCCGCAATTAAAGGTATTGACAGTAAAATACTGTTGCAAAAAGTGATACAATTAATCGCACAAAAAAACTATCGCATTGTTAATATTGACGCTACCGTATGTCTGCAACAGCCCAAAATACGTCCCTTCATACCTCAAATGCAGGAAACGCTTGCAGGCGTAACTTCTATAAATGTTGAAAACATATCCATAAAAGCGACTACAACCGAAAAAATGGGATTTACGGGTCGCGAAGAAGGAGTGTCCGCGTATGCCGTTGTTCTAATTGAAAAATTTTGACGCATGATTCATATTGATATTCTTACGGCAGTACCCGAACTGTTAGACAGCCCTTTCAATTTTTCTATTATCCAAAGAGCTAAAACAAAGGGAATTGCAGAGATTACAGTTCATAATTTGCGCGATTATGCTACGGGCAAACATCGGCGCGTTGACGATTACGCCTTCAGCGGCGATGCAGGCATGGTTTTGATGATAGAGCCTGTGTATCGCGCTATTACTCACCTCAAAAGTCATCGCGAATATGATGAAATAATATACGCTTCTCCCGATGGCGAGTTGTTCGACCAAAAAGAAGCAAACCGCCTGTCCACGCTTGGCAATCTTATAATATTGTGCGGTCATTACAAGGGCGTTGATCACCGTATTCGCGAGCATCTAATCACAAAAGAAATATCTATCGGCGATTATGTAATCACTGGCGGCGAACTTGCCGCAGCCGTAATATGCGATGCAGTTATACGCCTGCTTCCCGGCGCTCTGGGCGATGAAAGCTCGGCTTTGAGCGATTCGTTTCAGGACAATTTGCTGGCTCCGCCCGTTTATACGCGTCCGGCAGAATTTAATGGCTGGAAAGCGCCTGAAATACTGTTACAGGGCAACGCAGCCGCAATAGAACAATGGAAGTTTGAACAATCAATGGAACGCACACAAAAACTGCGCCCAAATTTGTTGAAAATAAATGGATTGGAAAACTACGAAATTTCCAAATCTTCATAAGCCGCCACAATATCCTTAACTAACGGGCGACGAAT
>Ga0099364_10001647_pt1 | contig 36454 bp, 26 predicted proteins | sample TergutTh196P3_FD_73070 | JGI IMG/M metagenome (GOLD analysis project Ga0099364, IMG submission 73070) | Microcerotermes parvus P3 segment gut microbial communities from Pointe-Noire, Republic of the Congo - Th196 P3 | ecosystem: Host-associated > Arthropoda: Insects > Digestive system > Gut ... | reverse complement strand
CCCATACAGTATGGGTTTCCGGCGAGTACAAACTGCCAAAAATGAAATCACACAGCAGCACAAAACTGCTGTATTTCTAGGCTGAAAACGAAAAGCCCTCGGTGGGAGTCGAACCCACAACCTCAGCATTACGAATGCTGCGCTCTGCCAGTTGAGCTACGCGGGCACTGTATAACGCACAATCCTACACGATTTCCACGTTTTGTCAAGTTAGACCGCCTGCGAATTGCAAGCCCGTTTGAGACCGTATTTCGTTTTGGAAACTCCTCAATCTTACCATCCTGGCCGCAAAAATCCTTATGGCTTCACAAAATCAGTTTTACATAAATCAAAAACTGGAGCAAACCAGGATCATTGTCAATTACTTGTGATGCTTCATATCCCTCTCCTGCAAATGCTCCTTCGAGATGATCAACAACCCATATATTCCGCTTCGGCCACGATAACCCACCGCTCCCTACCTATTGACAACAATGGAATGGGAAAATAGAATGACTGCCAACTGGTGCCCATTTCCTTTTTTCCTAAACATTAAAGGAGGTCGCCATAAACATTCGTGTTTTCATTTTGCTCGCCGTTTTTTGTCCGGCAGTCGTATTTAACACTATCATCACTACAAAAAAACAGTGAAACTCTATCGGTTTAGCACGAATCTCCTTTTAATCCTGTTGCTGTGTTTTGAAGTTGTTCTTTCCGAAACCATTTTGGCCCAGGAAATGCCACAACAAGAAATGCAGCGAGCAGCCGTCCAAGAACTCGCAGACTACATAGAAAATTTGCTCCACAAAGGCTTTGCACACAGGGAACAAATCAAATCAGGACAGATGAACATCGCAAGCCAGCAGGCAATGCTACGAAACGATGTTCCGGTCTCCAAACGTTCGCGTGAAATAACTATTGCCTTTGACGAAAATAGACAACGAGTAGATCAGAGCAACATTTTTTCACCGCACAATTCATACGACGAAGTCGGATGCCGCGGTTGTTATAAAAAAGATACTCGGCTCATTCTCGATTTCAGACGAGATAACACAGAATCAGCAGACGGTACTCATTTACAGTACGTGATGGATATTTGGGACGAACAACAACTCGCAGGAGCACAAATTGATGGATACGATGTTGCTACTCCCTGGACGGAAGAACTCGGAATCGTACCGCAGTATCTTATTTATTTTAATGGTGCGACTTGGCGTTTTCCAACAAAAAAAACGCTCGAAGATGCCAAAAATTATTTGTTTGTAAATACGCTCGGCAGATTGAAGGCTCTCGATGAAATGCTCGTAGGACCATCTGGCTGGCAACCCTCCATCACTTGGACTGGCATCGACAAAAACTCACCATTCGTAGCAGAATTATCATCATTTTTTACCGATCATCGCGAAGAGATAGTATACAAACTCACCGTAACAATAACGAAAGAAGAGTACAAAGGAACTACGTGTAAAAAAATCACGTTTACTTCCACATTCTCTGATGATGCCGTCGTGGTTAATACTCTGTGGATTGCAATAGAGCAGGGATATGCTCTGCGAAAGTATCATTATCAAAACAGTCGGTATGACGAATTACTGGAAATAGATGTCGCACTGGATGAAAGCAGTGGTATTTGGTTTCCTTCCGCCTGGAACTACGAACGGACAATGCTCAGTGGTCAGCCCGGTTTCTCGCAATATGGTACAGTAAGGAACGTCGTTTTGAATAAGCCGATTCCAGACGATGTTTTTGAGATAAAGAATATTGAAATTATTCCAGCAGGCGTAATGGTTCGTTGGCATGCAGAACTTGTTCCTCCGCCGCACGGAGTTCATCCCTCTGGCGAACTCCTCTGGGATGGAAACGACATTGTTACTCGCGGTATGCTCGCTGAAAATTTAGTAGCGGACATCATTGCGGAAGATAAAAGCAAACGAATCCAAACGATTATCCTTGCCAATGTTATTATCGTTGGACTCATCGTCGCAATTATTTCGTGGCGATACTATCAACGCCTGAAACAGTAAAACTAGAGCGTATTTCAAATTGCTCTGGACAAAAGGGATACCTCAATATGTTTTTTAGCGAAATCCTTCCTGTAAAACGACACCCGGCGCCCCCCCTGTTGACGGTCAAGCATTTCGTGTTATACTTCCCGACGTGCGATAAACGAAGGCGTTTATCGGCGCAGTCTTCATTGACTGTGCCGGTAGACGCCTTTTTTCATGGACAATTTTTAAGGACACTTTTTTGAAGGAGTATTACCCATGACCACAACACACAACGTTACTTTCGGGAAAAAACGATGGATCATCCTGTTTTTCCTCTTGGTTGCCGTCAGCACCCTCGGACTCTTCATTCCCGACTCTCTTTGGGAGTTGGACGAAGAAACCGCAAAATTGCTCAATCCCTCGGACATCGCCTGGATGATCACGGCAACGGGACTCGTCATGCTCATGACACCCGGTCTCTCGTTTTTTTACGGTGGAATGGTGCGTTCCAAAAACGTCATTTCAACCATGATTCAAAGCGTGATGGCAATGGGACTTATCAGCATCGTCTGGCTGGTCGTCGGATTCAGCCTCGCTTTCGGTGAAAGTTGGTACGGCTTCATCGGCGACCCGAGAACATTTTTCATGTTCCAAAATGTCGGTGCCAGCCCGACCGGTCCCGGTCTCGACGCACTGGGATTGACGATTCCGCTCGCCCTTTTCGCTTTGTTTCAACTGAAATTTGCGATTATCACGCCGGCACTGATTACCGGTTCGTTTGCGGAACGAATCCACTTTTCAGGCTACATGATTTTTATGCTTTTGTTTTCGCTACTGATCTATGCTCCTCTTGCCCATTGGGTCTGGCACCCGGAAGGATTTCTCGGCAATATGCTGGGCATCGCCGATTTTGCCGGCGGAATTGTTGTTCATGCTTCATCGGGAATTGCTGCGCTGGCAGGCGCGATTTATCTCGGGCGGCGGCACTACAAGGGGAAACATGTACCGGCAAATATGCCGATGGTGCTTCTTGGTGCCTGTTTGCTTTGGTTCGGTTGGTTCGGTTTCAACGGCGGTTCCGCTCTCGGGGCAAATGAAGAAGCGGTCAAAGCATTTCTGAACACGAATATGGCGTGTGCGGCAGCGATGCTTGCCTGGGTTCTCTTCGATACGGTACGCAATCACAAGCCGTCCGGTATGGGACTTGCCATCGGTGCGATTGTTGGTCTCGTTGCCATTACGCCGTGTGCCGGTTGGGTAACGGTCGGACAGAGCGTATTTATCGGAACGCTAACAGCGGTTTGTTGTAACATTGCCGTTCACTGGAAAAATAAGAGCAACGTCGATGATGCACTCGATGTTTTCCCGACGCATGGTGTCGGCGGGATCATCGGAACCATACTTACAGCGATTTTCGTGTTTCACGGAGATGGAACGATGGAGTATGTCTATCACATTCTCAATCATTTGCTTGCGATTGTGATTGTTTTTGTGTACACTTTCGGTGGTACATATCTTCTCTTTTGGATTACTGACCGGATGGTCAACATGCGTGTTTCGACCGAGAGTGAAATCATCGGGTTGGACCGTAGCCAACACGGCGAAGCGTACTCGATTGTAGAAGACGAAAAACTGTTTGAAGAGACGGATACGCCATCGTGAGGATTACATCGTTATGCCGCCTCGCCCTGCGAGGCGAGGAGTTGCATTCACAAAAGCCGGAAGGGACGTAGTGTGCAGGGATGGAATCATTTAGCCGATATTCCGGCAATCCATCCTTGCGATACGCCCTACTCCAGCGTTGCCCCTAATCCTTTTTGTCCCACATCTTACAGAATACGCCGCCTACTATCAGGCCTGCCGCAATGAATAAATACAACCAACCGGCTGCTGTGATGGAAAGCGTCCCATCACAATTCTGTTCTATAGGCGAGCATGGCTTGCTTCCCGGTTCCGGTGGTGTTGCTGGACAATCGCCTGGCTGTGCAAACAAAGCCGAAGGCAACAGGTATGATGCCAAGCCACCTCGTTGTGGTTTTGGCATGCCGAGATCGGGCAAAATGAAACCTTCGGCAGACTTTATGTAAGATGCCGCCATATCCGAAAGATGAGCAGAACGATCTTGCAAAGAATCCAAAATACCCGCAACACGGCAACGGGCGGATTCCAAGTCTTTGGGAATATCCATCGCCGCCTGCCAAGCATTGAAACTGCCCGTTTGTGCATCTTCTTCTACATCATTGACGGCATCAATTAACAACGTTGCTCTGCCGAAATCCTGTCCGATGGCAAACATCGTTTCCGTATCGCATTCTTGCCGTGAAGGCAAATGCGAAAAGACTAAACCGTAGGCATTGGCAATCGGTTGTGAGATACTATTGAAATTACTTCCCGTATCGAGTGTTTCTTCGATTGACCGATAATTGCTGAGTGATTGCTGTAATTCTGCCACAGGAAATCCCGATTTGTCGAGTGCTTCCAATGCTTGTTGATTTGCCTGCTTGATTTTCCGTTGGAAACGAGTAGGCCGTGTATTTTTATCATGAATATCATCATCAAGTTTGGCGGCAGCAATGATGGCAGAAATGTTCGCCAAGTATTCTCCGTCCTGACTCGGTTGCTTGTTCCGCATTACACATTGAAACGGACGGTAACGAAGCCGTGATTCCACGAACTGTTCATCCTGCGAAAAAAGTGAAAGAAATATCGCTTCAAAGGACAAAAGCGGCCGGGCGAGAATGCCCTTATTTCCCAATGCGGCACAAGTGCGGCACATGCTGTTGGCAACGTCTTGATGTAAGCCGTTGCATTTGAGTTCCTTCCAAGAAGGCTTAATAGTTCCAATCATAGATCAAATGGAGATTAAATGGTTTGCCGAGTCCGGCAACAGAAACCGCTCAAGACGGGAGCGGCACGCCATTGTAAGAACGGAGTAACCCCACCTACGACAGTGGTGCATTGCTAGCCAATTGGACAATGCTGATTCTGTCCGCAAGTATGTACGCGACGCACCCCTTTCGGAGTCACGCAACTTTACAAATCACCAACTATTTTCTACCCGGTTTCCCGGTTGACACGTAGAAAACTGTCATCCGCCGAAGCGGTCTTGAATGTTTGTTAACGTACTCGTAATTCAATCCGCTCCGACGAATCGGAACGGGATTTCTAATTGTCCGTCCGCTATGCCACACTTTTTTGCGAAATGCAATAGGTTCAATGCAAGCGACGCGGGGCTATCGGCAGAATTTATCACAAGGTCGCGGAAAAGATAGAGTTGCAGTCTTCCGATTGCATCTCCGTCGGAAATACCCCCTGTTGACGTTCGCTCATTTCGTGCTATACTGCCCGCCTGTATGATAAACAAGGGCGTTTATCGGCGCAACTTCAACTGGTTGTGCCGATATACGCCTTTTTTCATGGACAATCCCAATGACAAACATTTCGGCAAAGGAACTCGATTTCAGAGAGTTGAACGAGCAGATCGCCTCTGCTGCGGAAGATGTGCGTGTTGATGAATGTTGCGGACAACGGTTCATCGGCACCGGACTAAACGGAAAGACACTGACGATTCGCGGTACGCCGGGCAATGCGCTCGGCGCGTACCTGGACGGCGGGGTGATCCACGTTCACGGAAATGTGCAGGACGCGGTCGGCGATACGATGAATGACGGCAAAATCATCGTTCACGGAAATGCCGGTGATGCGCTCGGTTATGCGATGCGCGGCGGCGGGATTTTTGTGCGAGGCAATGCGGGATACCGAACCGGGATTCATATGAAAGAATATGAGGGCAAAAAACCGGCAATCCTCATCGGCGGCTCCGTCGGCAGTTTTTTAGGGGAATACCTCGCTGGCGGACTGCTTGTCGTTTTCGGCATCGACGCGGAAGACATACCGGTCGGAAACTTCACTGGAACTGGTATGCACGGGGGCAAAATTTTTATCAGGACGGATCGGGAACTCACGGATTTGCCGGAGCAAGTTACGGCGGAGATTGCATCCGATGCAGATTTGCAGGAAATTGTGCCGTTGATTTCCGAGTTTGCCGGATACTTCAAGATGGATGCGAAATCCCTTGCAAATCACCGGTATTATTTACTGAAACCCAACACGAAAAATCCATATACGCAACTGTATGTTAAGAATTGATCTCGGGAATACCGTTTTCACTTTGTTTTGATACCCGTTGGAAAATCGGATTCATCGGTCGTAATGGCCGCGCGGCAAAACGACACTGCTCCGCCTATTACTCGATCAAGAACCTTTCGACGGAGCCATTTAGCCGGTACTCCGGCGCAAAGAGTCTCAAAGAACATGTCCACCGCAAACCTTTATGGTTTCTCCGGTGATCCACGAAGCCTTATCGGATGCCAAAAATACGATCATGTGAGCAATATCCTCCGGCATTCCAAGCCTGCCGAGAGGGATTTTCGGCAACACTTGACTTGCTAAATCAGCATCTATCCAGCCGGTTTGCGTTGGTCCCGGAGCGACGGCGTTGACAGTGATTCCGAGTTTGCCAACTTCACTCGCAAGACTTCGCGTGAGTGATTCGACGGCAGATTTTGAAGCCCCGTAGGTTATTTGACCGGCAAAAGAATGGGCGGCATTATCGGAACTCAAGTTGATGATTCTTCCGCCAATCTTATCACATTCTTTGCGTCGCTTCACAAATTCGCGAGTCAGAAGCAACATTCCTTTTACATTGACGGCGAAAGTCGCATCAACAACATCTGCGGTCAGCGAAAAAATCGTATCCTCTCCGTGTACGTCGGCAACGGCAGCATTGTTTATCAAAATATCAACGTTGCCGAAACGCTTTTCGGCGGCATCATAGATGGCACGCACATTGGTTTCGTCTGATATGTCGGTTTCAAGAACGAAATAGTCGGCACTCATCGAGGACAACCGTGATTCCAGTTTCGTAGCGTCGCCGCTGTTCGCTTTGAAGTAGCGATCCAGTCCGTCGTGTCCCGTCGCATCTTCGTTGTAAGTATATGCGATCTTTTTGTACACAAGTACGAGTTTTGCTTTTTCATGAGCGAAGGCCAATGCCGTTGCCGCACCGATGCCCTGCGGATTGTTGACGCCCGTAATCAGCACGACTTTATTTTGCAATTCCAAGTCCATCTATTAACTGTATTGTTTTAATGTGGCTACTGTCCCGCCGAGAGCTTCGCTTTGATTGCACTTTTAACACGATTCAAATCACTATCGTTCAAAAGCGGTATGATTGTTTTGATTTGCTCTATTGGCAAGTCCCACCATTTTAGTTTTTGCAACAGATCGATTAACTCATCATCGAAACGCTTGCGTATTGGTCTTGCAGGATTTCCCGCCACAACCGTATAAGGTTCGATGTTGCTGCCGACAACCGAATTGGCACCGATAATCGCTCCATTACCAACTTGGATGCCCGGCAGTATCGTTACGTTTTGTCCAATCCACACGTCGTTACCGACAATCGTGTCTCCCTTAATCGGCATGTCTGAAAGCGGCGGAACGCCCTGTTCCCAGCCCTCAAAAATATAAAACGGAAACGTACTCGCGGCATTCATCTTGTGATTTGCACCATTCATAATAAATTCCACACCCTTTGCAATTTGGCAGAATTTGCCTATGATCAGTTTGTCGCCGTAAAAGTCGTAATGATGCGTAACATGTTTTCCAAAATCTTCGTCGCTAAAATACGAAAAGTCGCCGACAATGATATCCGGACGTGTGATAGTCGGCTTGATGTATGTTACCGAATGTCCTTTGAGCGGAAACTTCACGTTAGGGTCTGGTAAGTTGCTCATGGCGTGTTGTATGTCGAAGGCACCGGTAATGGCATTGTACGGCTTGCCGACTCCGCCGTCAAGGATGCGCGTCAAGGATGCGATTACAGAGCCGCCAGTCAGCGGTCAGCAACATGCCCCTACTAGACGCTACGGCCGTTTCCTGCTACACTGCTCGAAATACGATAAACAAAGGCGTTTATCGGTGCAATCAGTTTGCGCCGATGAACGCTTTTTTTATGCACCATCTTATGCCTAACACTGCCTACCTCATTTTGGAAAACGGTACAGTCTTCGAGGGAAAATCCCTGGGAGCACACGGAGAAATTGCCGGCGAAATCGTCTTTACGACCGGGATGACCGGCTACCTGGAAACACTGACTGATCCAAGTTACTACGGACAAATCATTCTCCAAACATTTCCTCTCATCGGCAACTACGGCATCATCCCGTCCGATTTTGAGAGTTGCTCCGTTGCCGCAAAAGGCTATATCGTCAAACATCCGTGTCAACATCCGTCCAACTTCCGTAGTGAGGGCGATTTGGACACGTTTTTGCGGGAACGCGGCATCGTCGGGCTATCAGGCATCGACACTCGGGCACTGACCAAAATAATCCGCGAAAACGGCGTGATGAACGGAAAAATCACGCCAACACCGCCGACGGATGCCGACCTTGCCGAAGCACGCAGTCATACCATCCGCAATGCCGTTGCCGCCGTTTCTGCTCGTACTGTCGTGAAAAGCGAAAACAGCAATGCCACTCGTCGCCGGATTGCGTTGATGGATTTTGGTGCCAAACGCGGGATTGTCAATGCACTGGAATCGCGTGGATGCGAAGTGTGGACGTTTCCGCATGATGCGTCGGCCCAGGAAATTATGCAAACCAAGCCGAACGGCATTATGTTAAGCAATGGGCCTGGCGATCCGGCTGATATTGGAAATAAAGGAATTATTGAAACCATCAAGGTTTTGCAAAAAGAGGGGCTGCCGATTTTCGGGATATGCTTGGGGCATCAATTTTTGGCGTTGGCGAATGGCTATTCGACGCGAAAACTCAAATTTGGGCATCGTGGGGTCAATCAGCCGGTCAAGGAATTAGCGACGGGCGGCGTGTATATCACCAGTCAGAATCACGGTTACGAAGTGATTGCGGAAGACAGTTCGTTTGTCAATGTCAACGATGGGACGTGTGAGGGCTTGGAATACGGCAATTCATTTTCGGTGCAATTTCATCCCGAGGCTTGCGGTGGTCCGTTTGACACGGCATTTTTGTTTGACCGCTTTACGGCAAGGATTGATAAATTGCCGCACTCGGCCTAGAGCGTATTCATTTTTGCTTTGGACAAAAAACGGTCATTCCGGCGAAAGCCGGAATCCAGCCGAGCAGCGTTCATACCGCTTCCCTGGTTCCCGGCTTGCGCGCGGGACGTCCTGACCAATTCTGAATACGCTCTAAATGGCGGAAGGTAGGTTGTCGATTACATCTTGCTGCGATATATTCTAAATCTGGACTCCTGCCTCCTTCCCCGCTATGGCCCAAGAATCCCAAGACTCCGGCGTTGTTCGGCTCGTCAATACCATCCTGATCGACGCAATCCAATCGCGGACGAGCGATATTCATGTCGAAACCAACGAACAAGGTATTGCCATCCGCTATCGCATCGACGGCGTGCTGATTCCGCAAACCATTTCGCCGGAAATCCGCGAAAATGCCGGTATGGTCGTGAGCCGACTCAAAATTATGGCAAACCTCGACATTGCCGAACGACGCCTGCCCCAAGATGGAAGAATCGCCCTCACAATCGGAGGCCGAAATATCGACATCCGTGTCTCCTCAATCCCTTCGCTCTACGGCGACGGCATCGTGATGCGGATCCTCGATAAGTCCTCGATGAAATTTTCCCTGCGTGGGCTCGGGATGTCGCCGCATAGTTACGAAACATTTTCGAATCTCATCCGACTGCCGCACGGGTTGATTCTGATTACAGGCCCAACGGGAAGCGGGAAAACAACGACGCTGTACAGTGCTTTAACGACCATCAACAAGCCGGGCATCAAAATCGTAACGGCCGAAGACCCCGTCGAATACCAGTTGGAAGGAATCAGCCAAATTCAAATCAATGAAAAAATCGGCTTGACCTTTGTTTCGCTGCTTCGCCGGATATTACGGCATGATCCCGACGTCGTGCTGGTCGGCGAAATGCGGGATACGGAGACGATTGAAATTGCCTTACAATCTGCGATGACGGGACATTTGGTGTTTAGTACATTGCACACGAACGATGCGGCCGGTGCTTTTACTCGGCTATTGGCCCAGGGAATCGAGCCGTTTTTGGTGTCGAGTTGCGTTGATGCGGTCGTTGCGCAGCGGCTGGTGCGTAATCTTTGTCCGCATTGTAAAAAGCCGTACGATCCCGATTCCGACGATGTGCCGGAAGATTTTCCTTTGGATGCACTGTATGGAGGCCAAAATTTGGCGATGCGGGGTGTTCTCAAAGGAGTCGGCTCGCCGGACGGCAAAATCTACCGAGCGGAGGGTTGCGTGCATTGCCGAAATGTGGGATACCGGGGCCGAAGCGGAGTGTATGAATTGCTGGCGTCTTCGGATCGCATTCGGGACTTGGTCGAGCGTAATGCACCGGCTTGGGAAATCAAGCGGACGGCGATTGAGGAGGGAATGCTTACTCTCCGAATGGAGGGTTGGCGTAAGGTGATGGCGGGCGAGACTTCCGTTGAGGAGATTGTTCGGGTCACGCGAGCCGACGCGAATGCGGCCAGCCGGAACCAACCCGGGGGCTAACGCCCCCGGCTCTTGCGCGCGAGGCTCGTGCAGCATTCGGTATCTTGCCCGTTGACAACGGCGAATCTTTACGCTAATATGGTCCTTTTAACCCCATTATGTCCAATCCAACTATGAAACGAACTCTGCTTTTCCTCACGGCAATCATATTTGCGGTCAGTTCCGTCGCCCAGGCCGCGGAACCTACGGTCATCAGGCCCTTCAACGGCACCAACCTCGATGGCTGGAAATTCAAAACCGGCGACCGCGAAAACTCCTGGACGGTCGGAAGACTCCGTGCCGATGCAACAACGTTTGAACTCCTTCCGATGCCCGCTGGCCCAGGCCCGCAAGCCCGACCCGCTGGAAACCAAATCGGACAGCGATTCCAACAAGCCGCTTTCGTCAATATGGTCGGTTCTGACTGGCGAACCGCAGGCCGAGGCGTTGATATCTACACCGACGCGACATTCGGCGACTGCACCATCAAATTGGAATTCCTCATTACCCGGGGATCCAACAGCGGCGTGTACCTGATGGGCGAATACGAAGTGCAGATTTCGGACAGTTTCGCAAAAGCCCCGGATGCTCCGCTCCGCCAAGGCGATATGGGCGCGATTTACAGTGCGGCCGCTCCTTCCCGGAATGCCGCCGGTGTGCCGGGAACTTGGCAGACGTATGAAATCGAATTCGTCGCACCGCGGTTCGACGCAGCGGGCAACAAAACAGCCAATGCGTTGTTCAAACGAGTTGTTCTCAACGGCGTGCTCATCCAGGAAAACGTCGAGGTAGGCGGCCCGACGGGCGGCGGTCTCACGATGCGCGAAGCCGCGACGGGCCCGTTGATGCTGCAAGGCGATCACGGCCCTGTTGCGTTTAGGAATATCGAAATCATTATTCCGTAATGCAGGACTTGCAAACACAGGAGCAGCGTTGGCCGCTCCTCTGGGTTCCGGCGTGCGCTGAAATGACGATGCGTGTGCCGGAATGACGGAAGTGTTCCAGCCCCATTTGAAATGTGCTTTAACGTTCCCGCTCCCCCTTGCAAAACGGGGGAAATTGCCTATCATTAGGGGCGGAAAAGTACGGACGAAAAAGGAAAAATATGGTTGCCCTGCCCCCCGATTTTGACCTCAGACAGACAATTTTGATGGACGGCCCCTTCGGGCCCCAGGAAACAGAGCGACTTACGCACGCCCTCAGTGCCGACGTCACTCAAATCGAACTGCTCCGTACCGCTATCGGCGAACTCGAAAACGAAAATACCAGCGGGAAACTCAGTCCCGCCGGATACGTCCGACTCGGTGTCGCTAACTACCTCCTCGGACACTACGAAACCGCCATCGCATCCCTTAAAAAAGGCGACGGCGGGGCACTGGCACTCTTCCATATCGCAAAAGCCCGATTCGCACAGGGACTCTACCAAGATGCCCTGACAAGTTACGATGCCGCTCAAAAAGCAGGTTACAATGCCGATGCTTGCACTTTAGGACGAGCCGAAGTCTATTGCTATCAGGCCCAGCCCGAAGAGGCATTGAAACACTTGGATAAACTGCAAGGAGCCATCGAACAGACGGCGGAATACCTTTATCAACGCGGTGCCGCCCTGTCGCAGATGCTTTACGACGAGGACGGCAACCTCTTGACGGGACAGGCCATCAAGTTTTACGAACGGGCTGTCGCGATCGATAAAAACCATCCCGGCGCGTTGTTCGGTTTGGCCTTGGAATCCGAACGCCGTGGGAACGATGAAGAAGCCTTGGACATGTACAAAAGGGCGATTTCCCGGTTCCCGACGCATTCCGGTGCATTGTTCAATCTCGGCGTTTTGTACGAAGATATGGGAATGTACGATCAGGCAATCGTCTGTTTTCAGCGGATTGCGGATTCGCAGCCGGCCAATCAGAAAGCGAAACTCTTCTTCAAGGATGCAAAGGCATCGAGTGAAATGCACATTGACGAGGAGACGCAGCGGCGGCGAGACCGAATGAGTCAAATCTTGAACCAGCCGGTTTCCGACTTCGAGTTGTCGGTGCGGAGCCGAAATTGCCTCAAAACGATGGGCATCATGACGCTTGCTGATTTGTGTTCGCATACGGAGCAGGAATTGCTGACGAGCAAGAACTTTGGCGAGACGAGTTTGGTGGAAATTCGTGAGATGCTTGCATTGAAGGGCTTGAAACTGGGTATATTTGCTCAAGAAAAGCAAACACCGGAGGTATTTGATGTATCGACGTTAAGTCCAGAGGTTCAAGCGGTTTTGGAGAATTCGGTCATTGACTTGAATTTGTCGGTTCGTGCGAGGAAGTGTATGAGTCGTTTGAACATACAGACGATTGGGGAGTTGATTCGCAAGTCGGCGGACGAGTTATTGGACTGCAAGAATTTTGGCGTAACGAGTTTGAACGAGATTCGGGAGAAACTTGCCACACCGCCGTTTGATCTTAAGTTGCGAGGAGAGTAGGGCGGCGTGAGCGGAATCGGGAACCAGACATTGCGTGCGATACCAGTTCCTCTGGATTCCGGCTTGCGCCGGAATGACGGAAGCAATTCCTGTTTCCTTCACACGGCAGGGAACAGAGATTCGACATCTCGCCCACCCAATGGAGTAAATGCCGAGAAACCAATGGTTTGAAAAAAAATCCGAGATGTTTTCAGAATACCTCATATCCCTCGTACGGCCTCAAAAAGAAAGCGAAAATTTCACAAAAAAAACGAAAATCAACCCTGCAACCATCAAGACGGATGCCCATTTTTCCCTTGCATTTTGCCGGAAAATGCAGTACAATACGGCACAGAGGAAAGACTCGATCTCTAGCGATCGCAAGGAGAAATCATGCGTAAAGCGTTTACTCTAATCGAATTAAGTGTTGTCCTGTTTGTCATAGGAGTGCTGATCGCCCTCCTGTTTCCAGCCGTTCAACGCACACGAGAGGTTGCCCGACAGGTCCAGTGTATCAATAATCAAAAACAACTTGCCCTCGCTCTCCATCTTCACGAAAATACCCGAAACGGCCTGCCCGGATGGAGAGATTTTGTAACGGTTGTCCCGCCCGACGGTATTGCCGCTCCCAATTATGAAGATGGTGATGAGTTCGCAGCCCAGGCAAGTTGGGTATTCATTCTCTTGCCCTACATAGAACAAACGGAACTCTTCGACCGACTGAGAACAGGGCAAGTTCTCATTCCCGACCCGTTTGCGAACAGCACGGAAATTCCTCCAATTCCCACGCTGCTTTGCCGGAGTCATACCGGCGGTTTTGCCCACCGTGCGACGAATTACGTCGTCAACGGCGGAGCGGTGGATAATTTTTCCGACAATTTTTATGTCGATAGTAATGTCGCCAATGGGCCCTTCTTGGACCGGGCCGGACTTACCGTACAAAACGACCGAAATAATCGCCATAACGTTGTCCGTCTTGCCGATATTTCAAGAAGGGACGGAGCGGCATACACATTTTTAACTTCGGAAAATCTCCAACGTGGATATTGGATTTCCCGAGAACTCGTGCATTTTTACAATGACAGGTCGGGAGGGGACACGAGCCCGGAGTTTGCGGTAGACCGATTGCAAACCGCCTTCGGCGTCAATGATTGGGAACTGTTGATCGATGACCGGTCTGGCCGTCGCCGCTGGGTTGTATTCGGCGAAAATCTTTCGCTTACGGATCAGGGCTTCACCATCGAAGGTTCCGTGGCGTTTTGCTGGCCTCGTGATCCAAATACCGGATTTTATCCGCAACTGGGCGGCCTCAATCCGTATCAGGGTTTTTGGGGGCTGAATGCTAACCCTAGCCCTGACCTTAGGGAATATGTACCTCCTGACGGTACGGGAATGATTCCCGTTTTTCCCAACCTGTTCCGAGATCATGCATTTCCCGCGTCGTGGTATGCAAGTGCTCGTCCTTCCTCGCATCATCCGAATATATTTATTGCCTCGTTTGCCGATGGTAATGTGCGGAAGATCAACGAAGACATTGACGAACAAGCATTTGTTTCTTTGATGACGACCAGCGGGTCGCAATCCGATGCCGGCCGGCGGATTCCGGGAGGCGGTGATCGCAGCAATTTCCTTGAGGGTTATCTTTTTGATGCCCGCGTGCTGGATTAGAGCGTATCCATTTTTGCTTTGGACAAAAAATCGTCATTCCGGCGCACGCCGGAATCCAGCCGAGCGGCGTGCATACCGATTCCCTGGTTCCCGGCTTACGCCGGGATGACGGAAATTTTTTCCAGCGCAAAAATGGACATGACCTAATCCTCCTTCACCCGCCAGCGCAAAAACGCATCCAAAAATCCCTGAATGTTGCCGTCGAGCACCTGATGAAAACTGCCCATCTGATGGCCCGTCCGCGCATCCTTGACACGCTGGTCAGGATGCAAAAAATAATTCCGTATCTGCGAACCAAAACCCACTTTGGCCATATTTTTGTACTTCTCCGCCATCGCAAGTTCACGCTTCTCCTCCTCCGCCCGAATCAGCCGAGCACGCAGCATCTTCCACGCCATCGCCCTGTTTTTGTGCTGACTGCGTTCCATTTGGCAATACACAACCGTATTCGTCGGTAAATGCGTCAAACGAATTGCACTCGACGTCTTGTTGACATGCTGACCGCCAGCCCCGCTCGCCCGAGTTGTGTCCTCGCGAACATCTTCATCCCGAATTTCGATATTGATTGCATCATCAATTTCCGGCGTAACATCGACTGCCGCAAAACTCGTTTGCCGTTTACCCTCCGCATTGAACGGACTAATCCGCACGAGCCGGTGCATCCCGGATTCGCCGCGTAAATACCCGTATGCCATCGCTCCGCGAACGACGAAACCGCAACTGTTGATACCGGCTTCTTCATTTTCCTGCCAATCAATCAGTTCGAGTTCGTATCCATTGGATTTTGCCCAGAGCGAATACATCCGAAAGAGCATTTCAGCCCAATCGTTTGCGTCCGTACCGCCGTCGCGGGCATTGATCGTTACGATGGCGGCGTTGCCGTCGTAGGGCCCGTTGAGAAGGGCTTTGGTTTCGAGTTCTTCGAGTTGGCGTTCGAGTTGTTGGACTTTTTCGGGCACTTCGGCGGCAAGTTCGTCGTCATTAAGTTCGATCATCAGTTCGAGGTCTTCCAATTCAGTACCCATTTCGTCGAAGGGCTTGAGAATCGCTTTGAGCGAGCGCAGTTTCCCCACGATGGTTTGGGCTTTTTCTTGGTCATCCCAAAAACCGGGCTTGGCCATATCGTTTTCGAGTATCCGTGCCTGTTCGGTTTTGTCGGCGTAGTCAAAGAGAGTCCCTTAGTTGGGTGATTCGCAGTCGGATTTGTTCCGTTCGGTTGAGCCAGTCTGTTTCGATCATTGTATTAAGTTTGCAAACGATGCGGGTATTATAGCAGAAGTTGTGCTGCAATCTATACAGAAACGGGGCGCAGCGTTCGGCCAAGCCCCCGAGCCCAAAGCCGACAGGCAAACCAAATACACGCCAAGACCAAAAATGCCGAGAACGAAAAGCCCGCCATTGATTCCGAAAACGACCGCCCCGCCTTCGGATGCCAAATCGGCTCGCGGCCTATCAAAACCGGAGCATAATGCGACTCGCCCTGTGCCTCGTAGATCCAAAGTTTATAAGGAACCGCCGCGACCGTGATGGTTTCCGCAAAATGATTGGAATCGCCCGTCGGCATTCCGTCCGGCAACGAACGCACGCACACAACAATCGGATTGCCCCGCGACCCGTCCGTGAAAAGATAAATCTGATAGTAATGCTCAATGCCGAACAGTGCTTGCACTTCGCGATCCAGTACCGGCGTCGGAATTATGCGTTTGGCCGTCCCGTGGAGCAGAATCGGCTTGCCGCGGGTTTCATTCGGGCGATTGAACAAATCGACTGGCCCGAAAGGCATCTCGGCCTGCTGCTTTTTTGCTTCTTCTTCCAGCCAACCCTCGGGCGTTGCCGAAATTGCTTGCAGTAACGCATAAAACGGCATTGCATCCGCTTCGGTAAAATGGAACATTCGGCGGTTGGTTTCATCATCATTTTGCTCAAGTTCTATGACCCTACTGACGGGTACATGATCGAGCAGAGCAACATTGAATCCCAAGTTGCCGAGCCAAGAATCGGGCAGCCATTCGATGGCCGGTGCCGCAAAAATCGGGTTCCCGTGATGCGATTTGATGTAAATGCCGAACGCTGCCGCTCGTTCCTGCATTGGCAGAGCAATCGGCCAGGCTTGGGGAAGTGCGGGAACGAAAACATCGACGGTTTGCCCGTTGTGTAGGAGCATTTTACAATGATAAACGTTGTCGTATTTTGTTGCGAAAACGACATCGCCTTCGAGTCGGACGGCATGTTCGATAAGGATGCTTTTTGGGATCCAATGGGCGAGTTTATGGGTCAAATCGGCAAGGATTTCCGTATTTTGTTCGGGCGGAATGCTTTCATCGGCGAGTTGTTGCCAAGCGGCATCATCGGAATCGAGCAGCAACTTGACGAACTCGGCATCGAATAAAGCGAACGACAATAAAATGAACAGGATAGGCATAATGGGCGGAAGTTGAGGTTTGGTCTGGGCAAAAAAGCCGTCATTCCGGCTATCCCCTACATCTCCTCCTCTTCATAAATTTCTTCGAGTTGTTGGAGTTTCTGCACGGCATTGCGTGCCCGGAGCAAAAAGGATTCCTTGCGTTCATCCATTTCGAGCCACATTGGCGGGCCGAAAATCACCCGCGAGAGCATCGGGACCGGCAGGGCCTTCCCACGAGGCAAAATGCCGTTCAAATTGTTCAAATATATCGGAATCAACTCCAAATCCGGTCGACGTCGGCATAAATAATACAGGCCGCTCTTGAATTCGCCGAGCGAGCCGTCTTGAGACCGACCGCCTTCGGGAAACAAAATCAAGGAATACTCATCTTGCATTTCTTCGACCATCACTTGGATGGGCGTGTTTTTGAGGCTGACGCTTTCGCGTTCGATGAGTACGGCTTTGAGCAGATTTCTGGAGATGTATCGGCGGATGGGTCCTGCGGCCCAATAGTCTTTGGCGGCAACCATTCGGGTTTTTTCGCGAATCGAAGCCGGCAGGGCCGACCAAATCACGAGGGCATCCAAATGGCTCGTGTGATTGGCAAAATAGACGCGTTGGCAGGAGTCATCCGGTTGCGATTCGTACCAAAGGATTGTCGCACCGCTCACGATGCGTGAGAGGACGATCAGAGTTTTTTTGGCGCAAGCGTTGAACAGCCTGACGATGAGGAATTTGGAATTTGGTTGCATTTTGTCGGCAAAGCGTCCCCTGCCGTTGCCGGTAGTGTACCAAAGGGAACGGATTTGTCAAGCGTTCAGCCCTAACGCGTCAGTGCGTCGTACAATTCCTGGTACTCCGCCTTTTCCGCTGCATTCGCAAAGCGAACATAATGATACTTCGGATGCCGTTTCCCCAATATCGCCATCCCACGGCACGGATCCGTTCGGCAAAGTACAAAAGTCGGTGCATCGCCCAACGGCTTACTGCCCAAATCGGCCAGTTTCTTGATGTTATGGCCATCAATACAGTGAACGTTGGCTCCAAATGCCTTCAGCCGCTTGTCGAACGGCTCGAGATTCATCACCGATGAGACCGGCCCGTCGCATTGGTATCCGTTGACATCAACGTAAATCAACATGTTGCCGAGCCGATGAAAACTCATCGCCTGCACCGCCTCCCAAAACTCGCCGGACTGACATTCACCATCGGACATCAACATCACGACCCGACCCGGCTCGCCCTTAGTTCGCCGTGCCCAGGCGATTCCCGCCGCTTGACTGATTCCCTGCCCAAGCGAGCCCGTCGTAACTTCCATTCCGGGGGAATGTTCGGCACCGATCATTTCCACGGTACTGCCATCGCGGTTGTATTCCGCCATACCGGTTTCATCCATTCGGCCTGTTTCGATGAGGGCGGCATAGAGCACGAGGGCGTATTGGGCGGGCGAGAGAATGAAGGAATCGCAGTCCGGCAGGCCGCCGCCGTTGTAATTGATACCGGTCATAGCGGGCATGCCGGTTTTCGGTGTTTCGTGGAACCGTTCGGGAATGATCGGCTTATCCAAGGATTGCAGTTTTAGGATTCGGCCATAGAGGGTGGCAAAGATTTCGGCGGAGGAGCAGGCTTGACTGAGGTATCCGCCATTCCAGGCCAGGGTGTGTGCGAGGACGCGTCGGCGGATACCGTCGGCGATTTTTTGTATTGATGCTTGCCAAACGGCGGACTTCATATTTGCAATTTTCGCCGAAAATGCTGCGAAATGCAAGCAGTGCCAACCCGGGGGCTTACGCCCCCGGCTCTTGCGCAATGCCCTCGGCTCGTGCGCACTATTGAATGTCCCTTTTCCATACGCTACAATGAACCTTCTGCTTCGAGGGACGCTCGTTGCCCCTCGCATCCATCATACCCTCCTAACCAAAAAGGTAATTCTATGTCCAAACAACCTTCCCGTCGTGAATTTCTCAAAACATCAACCGTTCTCGCCGCCGGTGCGACACTCGCAGGCGGACTCACGATCTCGCAATCCGCTCACGCTCAAGGCAGCGACCAAATGAAAATTGCCCTCGTCGGCTGCGGCGGACGAGGCAACGGAGCCATCCGAGACCGTGCCCAAGTCGGCGATAACTTCAAAGTCGTTGCCGCTGCCGATGTTTTCGAAAACATCGCCACCAGAGTCGTAAGAGGTATTCGGGGAGACGGCCAAAATGAAGACAGCCCCCTATACGGAAAAGTTGATCTGCCCGATGACCGAGTCTTTAGCGGTATGGATGCCTACAAAAGAGCCATCGCGTGTCTTGATCCCGGCGATATGGTCGTCATTGCCAACCAGCCCGGCTTGCATCCCTTTCAATATCGGGCGGCCATCGAAAGAGGGTGTCACGTTTTTATCGAAAAACCAATCTGCGTCGATGCTCCCGGATTCCGGCATGTGATGGAAACCAACAAAATGGCGGAAGAACGGAACCTGAAAGTCTGTGTGGGCCTCCAAAGACGGTACGAACCGCACTACACGAACTGGGTAGACCAGATTTTCGCAGGCCGAATCGGCGATATTCAGTACACCCGAGTGTTTTGGAACGGGAACACCCCCTGGGTTCGGCATCGCGGTGTGGGCCAGTCCGAGTTGGCTTTCCAACTGAGCAACTGGTATCACTTCGATTGGGCTTGCGGCGGCAATATCGCGGAACAGCATGTTCACAACATCGACATCGGCAACTGGATTCACGGCAAGGGCGACCGGATGGCCCATCCCGTCGAAGCCAACGCGATGGGCGGACGCACTTTCAAGGCAGGCCCCGAAGAACTGATGCGGCAGGCACCGCGATTTGCGGATCGGGCGGCTTGGGATACCTGGTATCGGGAACACCACCAACGATTCAATCGGCATGGCCAAGCCTGGGACCAATTTTTTGTCGAATTTACCTATCCCGACGGGTCGAGAATGTACAGCCAGTGCCGACATATTCCGAATACCTGGGGAATCATTACGGAATTCGCCTATGGAACCGGCGGAAGCGGGACGCCCGGACAATTAAGCGGACGTGATAACAACCGAATTTGGCAAAATGAGGAACGCGCACAGAAAGGCCCTTATCAATGGGAACATGATATGCTCGTGAAGGCAATCCGCGAAGACTTGCCGCAACACGATGGCTATCATGCCGCAATGGCTTGTATGTCGTCGGTTCTCGGACGCGAAGCGGCCTATCGCGGCCACGTCGTACGCTGGGATGAACTCGTTGAACGCGGCAGGCCGTATCTTCCGAATGGGGAGATTACCGGCCTCGACCAAGATGCGCCGGTCCAGCCCGACGCCGACGGATTTTATGAAAGCACCGTACCAGTACCGGGCGTGTATAATCCGTTTGTGTAGTAGATTTTGTTCGCAAACCGTCGTTCCGGTGTGTGCCGGAATGACGAAAATCAACACGGGCTGACGTCGAAAAAATATGCCATCACCCCTTCACGAAAAAATCCTGAAAACCAGCGACGTCATCGTCGTCAAGGTAGGAACGAATGTCCTGTCCCGCGCGAACGGTCTGCTTAATGAGCCGCGAATCGTGCAACTTTGCCGCGATTTGCACTTGGCCATGCAGAAAAAACGCCGTGTCGTGCTTGTAACGTCCGGCGCAGTCGGTGCCGGGATGGGTCTGCTCGGACTCGGGAAGCGGCCCACCGAACTTGCACATCTGCAAGCCGTTGCCGCCATCGGGCAAGGGAAATTGATTGAAACATACGCACAAATCCTGCGGCTGTACGGCGTGAACTGCGCCCAAATTTTGCTGACCGCCAACGACCTGTCCAATCGGGAAAGTTATCTCAACACGCGGAACACGATTTTGACGCTGCTCAATTTGGGCATTTTGCCGATCATTAACGAGAACGATACGGTCAGCGTGGAGCGGTTGCATTCGACGTTTGGCAACAACGATCAACTGGCGGCATTGGTTGCGAATTTGTTTGAGCGTCCGCTTCTCGTGTTGCTGACCGATGTGGATGGGCTTTTCGACCGTGATCCGCAGCATCCCGAGGCGAAGTTGGTTCCGCTTATCGAAAAATGGTCGCCATGCTTGATGAATATGGTGGTGGACAAGCGTTCGGGCCGAAGCAAGGGGGGAATGGAAAGCAAACTCAAGGCCGCAAAGATGATTACGGCATCCGGCGGGAATGTGATTATTGCCAACGGGGATTATGAGGATACGTTGAGCCAGATTCTTTCCGGCCAAGAGGTGGGCACGGTTTTTCTATCGCAGTGTTATTTGGCGGCTCGAAAGCGTTGGTTGGGATTTGCCGTCCGCACGGAAGGAACGATGGTGTTGGATGACGGAGCGATTAGTGCGATTGCTCAAAAGGGAAAGAGTTTGTTGCCGGTTGGCGTTTTGAGTGCGAAGGGGAATTTTGAACGGGGTTCTATTGTTTCGTTACGGGATTCGCAGAATGTGGAAGTTGGTCAGGGGCTTACGAACTATGGTTTGCAGGATGTATTGCGTATTGCGGGCAAGAAGACATCGGAACTGCGGGAGATTATTGGCCAGAATGTCTATACGGAGGTGATTCATCGGGACAATATGCAGATTTTCGAGTAGGATGAGTTCGCAGTGCCCGGGGCGCCCAGAGCAATTTGAAATACGCTCTACCTTCTTACTGAAAAATCCGCACGAGCACCTGGGCAACGATTTCCTTATCAAAAGGCTTCGGCAAAAAATCGTCAGCACCAAATTTGAGGCCCTTGATGACATTGCGGGCATCGCTCTCCGTCGAAACCAAAACAAACGGCGTGCGGTCATACCAGGATTGCTGCATCAGACGGAAGCAGAATTCAAAACCGTCCATAACGGGCATACTTATATCGGAAAACACGATGGTCGTCGCCGCCAATTCGCTTTCAAGTTTTTCGAGGGCTTGCTTTCCGTTGACGGCTTCGCTGACGGCAAAGCCGAGATCCTGCAAAATCGAACGGAAAATCCTCCGGGTCGGAACGGAATCATCCACGATAAACGCCTTCGGATTCGGCGGCAACAGCGATTGCGCTCGTTCGCTGTACGAACGGCCATCGACGGAAGGAACAGCATCGGGAAGGGCAACAGACATGCAAAGTAAGTCCTAAAACCAGACAGAGCCGATATTGTACCATAAACTTGCCAAAGTTGCTCGGGACAAAAACTGTCATTCCCCGGCCTCCAGCAGCCTACCGCTGGTTCCCGACTTGCGACAGAATGACGGAGGGGTGTCCAGACCAATGCAGGAACTAACTCTGCACGCGCATCCGCACGATGCTGCCAAGCACCACGGACGACTCCTCCAATTCCAATATCGCTTGAACCAAATCGCCCTCACGAACCTCGTGAGTCGTTAAAAACAATACCGCCGAGTCACCGCTGGTTTCGCAAACCGGCTCGTGCTGGATCATCGACGCAATTGATATGTTCCGCTTGCCCAATATGCCGGAAAGTTCACACATCACCCCAGGACGGTCCACGACATTTAGCCGCAAATACGACTTCCCGAAAAACTCCGCCGGACTCTTTATCGGGATCAAAGAATTGCCGCTATTCCAGAGATTAAGGGCACCGAACGTAATCGCCGTTCGGCCCAGTACCGTATCTATCAAATCGCCGACGACCGCGGACGCCGTCGGAAGTTGCCCCGCACCGAGCCCCTGAAAAAAGACCGGACCGACCGAGTCGCCGACAATGCGGACGGCATTATACGCATCCTGCACTCGGGCAATCGGATTGTCGGCTTTCACCAAAGTCGGCGAAACATGCAATTCCAAACCGCCGTCGCTCTGGACCGCGACGGCCAGCAATTTGATGCGGTAGCCGAGTTCCTTCGCATAAAGAAAATCCAAGGCATCGACCGATTCGATGCCGATTCGGGGAATCGCCTTCCAATCGACGACGGCACCGAATCCGAGTTGGGCCAAAATCGTCAATTTTTGCACCGCATCGGTTCCATCGACATCCATCGCGGGATCCGCCTCGGCGTATCCGAGTTTTTGGGCTTGAGCGACGGCATCACGATAGGAAATTTTACCGTTTTCCATCTTGGAAAGGATGAAATTGCTCGTCCCGTTGACGATGGCATTGATCGACTGCACGGTATTTGCTTGCAAGGCGGTCGATAGGGCATTGAGAATGGGAATGCCGCCGCAGACGGATGCTTCAAATGCGATGGTTCGTTTGTATTTTCGGGCGGCATCAAAGAGTTCTGCTCCGTGGCTGGCGAGTAGGGCTTTGTTGGCCGTAATGACGTTTTTGCCGTTTTCTAATAGACGCAGGACGAATGATCGGGCGGGTTCGAGGCCTCCGATGAGTTCGATGGCGACGGAGATATTCGGATCGGAGAAGATGGCATCGGGATCATTGGTGAGCAGACCGGGAGGCAGATTGAGATCGCGTTGTGTCGTGATGTCTTTATCGCAGATTTTGGCAAGTTCGACGGGCTGGCCTGTTGCATGAGCGATTTGGTTCGCGTGTTGGAGCAGGATTTTAGCGACGCCGGTTCCGATGGTTCCCAGCCCGAACAGTGCGACTTTAGCGGTCTTCATGCTTCTCCATTTTAACTCATTTTTCGCCGGTTGCAACGTTAGCCGCCAAGCCTGCGGGGCGATTTGCGCAGAACTCGCCTACGACCGCCAGCACACGCGAAGCCGAGGACCCGTATGCTCCACATCATTGTCCACAACGCCAGACTGCGGACTTAATTGCCAATCAGACATCTCCCGCAATCGCTGCTCGTCCGTTAAATCATAACTCAACGGCGTTACCGTAATGTAGCCCTGCAAAATCGCAGCCGAGTCCGTCAAAACATCCGACGGCGTTCCCGTCGCTTGGCGGGGATTTGAACTGCCCGCGAGCCAATAATACGGCCTGCCGACCGTATCCATTCGGCGTTCGTAGGTTTCCCAACATTCCGTTGCATTGACGGGGACCACTTTGACTTCCGGCATGTCCTGCTTCAATGCTTCTATCGGGATGTTAATGCTGTACAGTCTGCCGGGAGCGGTATTTTGCTTCCAAATTTTTTCGATGATTCCCAGTGCAAGGTCGGCGGCCTGCTGAAAAGGTGCATTTTTAGTCGATTGGAGCGAAACGGCAATGCTGGTGATCCCGTAGAGTGCCCCTTCGACGGCGGCAGCGACCGTTCCCGAATAAAGGACATTGAGACCGGAATTGAGGCCGCCATTCATTCCGCTGACGACCAAATCGGGCGGGTCGGGCAGGATTGTCGAGATGGCCAACTTTACGCAGTCGGCTGGGGTGCCGTCGACGGCCCAGGCCCAGTGTTTGTCGTTGACGTATACTTTACCGGCCTGCAATGGAGTCAAAAATGTAATGGAATGGGCCACTCCGCTTTGTTCTCGGAGCGGTGCGACGACATAAACTTCGCCTAATTGTCGTAAAACTCGCTCCATTGCGGCCAAACCGGGAGCGTAGACGCCATCATCATTGGTGAGCAAAATTCGCATAGCAGCATTATACGGTAATGCGAGGCTGTTTCCAGATAGGTAGGCAGCCGACCGGCGGTCGGTTGTCTACCTGTGGGTTCCGGCTTGTGCCGGAATGGCGGTATCCGTTCTTGCCATCCTGTGCTTTTTCTGTAACAATAAGAAGGAATATGTGGAAAATCGTCTGTGCTCCCATTTTCGGCAGTTATACCCTGGTTTTGCTGATTACCGCAGCACTCCTCGCCATTACTTGGCTGAGCCGACCAACCAGCGAACAATTTCCTAAATACGGACAACATATCCTCCTCGCACTGCGAATTTTCGCCATCCTGCTCCTGCTCTTCGCATTGCTCCGGCCTGCACTCGTCCATACCGTCTCCCAACGACTCTCTGCCGTCGTTCATATCCTGCTCGACCAAACGCAAAGTATGACGCGAAATGATGAAATCGGCGGGAAATCACGCTTCAATGCCGCAAAAGATGCCCTACTCCAGGCCTCTCCCCAACTCCGAAGACTGCAACGGCAGGCCGAAATCCAGTCCTTCGCCTTCGATCACTCGCTGACACCCCTGGATTTACGCGATGGCCATTTTACCGACCTGCCCGACGTTCCAAGGGGCCAGGAAACCGCGATCGGCTACGTTCTCGACACCATCCGCGAACAATCCGCCGGAAAACGCGTTTTGGCAACCATTATGTTGACCGACGGCGGCCAACGAACCCGGCCAAGCCGCGATATTTTGCCGCAAGACGCTGCCGCAAGACTGCGCGATGCCGGAATCCCCCTTTATGCCATTCCGCTCGGGCAAGCCGGGCTCGACGGCAATGCACGCGATATTGCCGTCGTGTCGATGCAAGCCAACGATCGCGTTTTCGTCAAAAACAACCTCGCCGTAACTGGAACCCTGCGGATTTCCGGTTTTGCCGACCAAATGATACCGGTTCAACTCCTCTTTGAGACCGAAAGAGGAAGGCAGGAAGTCGTTGACAGCACGACCGTTCAAGCCCGGGAAGACGGGCAGGAGGTTCGGTTTAGCCTCTCGTACGCGCCGCAGTCCGTCGGTTTGTTCAAGTATACCGTCCGGGTTCCGCCGCAGGAACGGGAAATGACTGACCGAAATAACGAACAAAGCAGTTTCGTGACCGTTCTCGAAGGGGGATTGCAGGTTCTGCACATCCGCGGGACCAGCAACTTTGAGCAGCGTCCGCTTCGGGAATCGCTGGATGCTTCGCCAGATATTAACGTTCAATATCTGCGTGTCCGAAGGCCGGGCGACTTGGCGGCTGCACTTCGGGATAGTCCGACTCCGTTTAATGTTTTCATCCTCGACGACATTGATTCGACGATGTTCACGCGTGCCGAATTGCAAATGCTGGTCGAGCAAGTCCGAAGCGATGCCGGATTGATCATGCTGGGCGGTCTCAACGCGTTCGGTGCCGGCGGCTATGCCGACACGCCGATTGCGAATGTGTCGCCCGTCGTACTCCGCAGGACAGACCGTCAGCAGCCGAACACTCCGACACGGACGGATATTCATTGGCCGGCAACTCATCCGATTCAGATGCTGCTGACGCCGTTTGGTCAACGGCATTATATCATGCAATTCGAGGCGGATTCGCGGCTGAATGCCCAGCGTTGGGCCAGATTGCCGCCGCTGCTCGGGGCGAACCGATTCGATGCCAATCAACTCAAGCCGGGCGCGACTCCGCTCGCGATGGGGCCTAACGGGCAGATTTTGCTGGTATCGCATCTTTACGGGACGGGGCGGGTACTGGCGTTTGCGGGCGATTCGACCTATCGTTGGCCGCTTTGGGGATTTGAGGAAGAACATAAAACCTTTTGGCGGCAGGTCGTGTTATGGCTTGCCAAAATGGAAGGCGGCGGCAGCGGGACGGCTTGGATTGTCTTGGAAAATAGCCGCTTATTCCCCGGCGATACGGCACAATTTCAGGTTTTTCTCCGTTCGGAGACGGGCGAGGATGTTCGGCATTTCCCGGCGACGGCATCGGTATTGAAATCGGACAACACGACGGAGACCGTTTCGTTGATTTTGGAGAATGGCATCCCGACGGGAGCATTTCGTTCGACGGATTTTTCGGGCGATTACACGATTCGGGCGGAGGCGATGTTGGATGGCGATCCCAAACAGGCAACGGCTCGTTTTTTGGTACAGGATCGGAATATGGAGTTGGACAATCCGGTGGCGTATCCGAGGTTATTGGCGGACATATCGGCGATGACGGGTGGGCGGAGTGTACCGCCGGAGCAGTTGGGAGCGTTGTTTGACGAGTTGATCCAGCAATCGAACGAATTGGTTGAAAGTCGGGAGACGGCAAGTACGCTTTTTGACACGTGGTATTTGCTTTTTGCTTTTATTTTGCTGTTGACCGCAGAATGGTTCTTGCGGAAATACTGGGGCCTGGTGTAGGATTGCCCAAGGTCGCCCAAGGTAGGTTGCCGACCGCCGGGCGGCAACTGCGGTACTCCGCACATTGAACTTTCCAGTCGGCACTGCCGACGCACCCGCCCGGCGGTCGGCTGCCTACCTTCCTTGATGTGAAACTGGCACAGCATGAATGTGATGCTCCCTCTTCGGGGGCTCAATCCGCGGTCGTGCGGCCGGTCGCGACGTCAAACTCCGCAATGCTCGGAACCAACATCGCCGCCGTCGTAAAGCCAAACGCACCGCACAGTGCAACAAATACCAACATGTACTTGCCCAACAGCAGCGACGTGATGATGTAAAATACCGCTATCGGCAAACCAAACGATGCCGTCGCAATGGCCGAAGATGGATTTCTCGCCCCCAATGCCACATAAAGGCCGATCCCGCCGCCCACCATAAAAGCCGCAAACGGAACCAACTGCGTCTCAAACGACCCACTGAACGCAACCATAATCCATATACACGCCGCGATGCCCACAAACAGAAAAAACATCGTTCCCAGACTCGTTGCCGTTGCCGCACGGGTATTGTCATATTGCATTCCAATATACACGCCCACCATCGCCGAAAACGCATAAAGCACCAGCATACTCACCAACAAGAAAAAGAAGCCTGACATGCCGATGGCCTCGTACCATAACAGGTATCCGCACAGAGCGAGCGGAAACAGCACGATCCATTTCATGTTGTAAAACACGCCGCCGAGTTTGCCGAACACGTATTCCTTCGGCGTAATATCGCTGGCCAAAATGAGGTCGAACGTTCGGCCATCTTTTTCCGACGTTTGCGAGGTAATTGCTTGCACATTGACCAAAACGAGCGAGAGCAGGAAGAGCGGGACCAACGGGCCGGCAAGTTGCGCTGCCGTAATGATGACATTTTCCGTAACGAGTGTATGGAGCGGCCAAAAACACATCGCGAAAAATGCGAGGAAGCCGAATTGGATGATCCAAATCCGCCGCCCGTAAGCGTGCGTCATGATTTCCCGCCAGATGATGGGATTGTTCCAAGCATGCCGGACGCGTTTAGCCGGTGAGTGAGCCGCCTTGCCCTGCAAAGCGCCTTCGGCATCGTGCGCCGAGCGGGGCTCGGCGGCCAATTTATCGGAGTTCGCTAACTCGGCGGTGAGCGTTTTCGTATTCCAAACGCGGACAAACGCGATGGCGACGGCATTGATTCCGATCACGAGCAAGCCGGAAACGAGCAGGAAGGGCAAAATGGGCCCGAAAAGTCCGGCGGTGGGTTCGATGGCAGGCCGCGAGGCGGCAAGGATTGCACTCCACGGCGAAAACATTGCCGCCGCAGAGCCCAGGACGGTTACAGAGCCCGTGGCGTACGCCAGGGATTCCCAAAATCCGATCCAAAGCACGATGAGCAAAATCGTCGTGGCGATTGCTTGAAAGGTTTTATCACGCCAAAGAGCGATGCAACTGCCGAGGCTGCCGCAAACGAGCATGCAGAACAGCGTAACGAGCAGCACGCGGATAATTTGGTAATAGGAAACGCCGCCGAGCATTGCGATGGCCATAAAAACGGGTATGGAGACGGCCAGCATCATAAGGATATTGAGCAGGCTGGCGAGCAGTTTTCCGAGGACGAGTTCTCGGTTGGTCATTTGGGTCATGAGGAGGAGCAACAGGGTGCCGCGTTCTTTTTCCCGCCCGACGGCACTGGCTGCGAGGGTTGCGGCGAAGAAAATAGCGAGAACGAGTTGGACGGGCGCGAGAAATTGGAAGAGCATGGTCCCGAATCGTGCGAAGTCGCCGGGATCGGTAAGGAGTTGTGTACCGCTGATGACGAGCCAGGCGGTAACGATGAGGAGGATGAGTACGCCGACGTAGATACTTCGGAGGATATACGTCCAATCGCGTCTTGGGGCGATTGTTACTTCGCGGGCGAAAACGGGACCGATGAGCATTGGCGACAGTATAGCACAAATGTTGCGGCAACGCAATCGTGCGACTGCGCAAGAGTCGCTCGCACACGAGCCGAGGGCGTTAGCCCCCGGGTTCCAAAACTTCCGGCGGAACACAATCGCTACCGAACAACCGTAAGATTAACCCTTGACGGTGCTGATTCCGTAATATGACCTGTTACAGCATTGACCGTTACCGCTTTAATGATAACCGTATACTTCTCGCCAGGATGTATATTACCCGTAAGTAGTACAAAGTTGTCTGTAATCTTGCCGTCGGTGCCGCCATTTACAAGAACAGCATCGGCACCTACTAAATTATTTTCCGGTATCTGTTGCATTCCTCTCGCATACACTTCAACAATATAGTTGCCGTATTCCGCACCGGCTGGTGTATTCTTCGGCGGCGTCAATATCAATCGCGTTGTCGTTACTTTCGTATCAATAACCGCTTTCACTGCGTTATAACGAACCGTCGCGGCATTGATACGCGATACCTGGCCGATCATATTTTCGGACTTATCAAATGTTCGTGTCTCAAACGTATACCGCGTTCCTTGTGCCAACCCATGGATTTCTATTGCCGTACCAACCACATTGCCAAACCTGTCTTTCATATCAACAAATGTTGTATTTGATAAGCCTTCATGGCTCAATGGATTGACATCTTTGTCGTTGATAATGATAGGCAACATGACAATACTTGTAATAATACCACTACTATCAATAGTCATCGTTGCCAATTCTTGTGTCATCATTTTGGAGGGATTCGATGGATTCGGGGCCTGCCCGCGTATCGTGATCGTGTATGCTCCAATTTTCGAGGACACTTGTGGTGTTGCCCAGGAAAGTTGAACCGTACTGATAGTAGGGCCGGTATCTGTTGTATTTTTAACCGCCCTAACTACTTTAGGTTTAAGGTTGGCATTCTGAGCCTTTAACGTTGTTGCATTGACGGCTCGGATTGCAGACTCTTGACCATTTGCATTGACCGATTGAACGGTTATGCGATAACGTTCTCCCGATGAAGGCAAATTCCCAATCACCGCAACGGTTCGGCCTTGTGTATCCGTACTAAATGCAATACTAACGCTGTCGGTTATATCAACACCGAATCGATTATAGACGTTAATGTTATAAGCGACGGCTCTATTATTAGCCGGAGTAGATAATGTCATCGTAACACTACTCAGTGTCGCTGCTTTTGCATGTACTTGAACGCTAGGTCTTGCGGCATTGGCTACATTCGCAATAACTATTCCCGTTGTTATTATTGTCTTCTCTGTAATTGCAGAAGGCTCCGAATCAATGTAGTCCTTATTGCCTATCGCGATGACAGAAATTTGGTATTCCGTCTCTGCCGTTAATGCTGCAAGCACAAGGGATGTTTTTCCTTCGACCAGAACAGAATTAGAAACAATGTCCCCGTTGGTTGTCGTATATGTAACCTGATAGGCAGAAGCATTTGCAACAGAATTCCAACTTATGTTTAATGATACACCTTCTCCGGGTTCAACTTGAACGTTTGCCGGACTGGTAAGTTTTCCTTGGGATGTCGTCTCTTGAACAACATCGGACAGCACAACTTCTACACCATCAATAACAGCAAGCATACGAATGTAATAATCCGTATTCACCAAAAGCAATCCGCGCAGATCAACAGATGTGCCGGATACATGCACACGATCTGTTACATTCTTGCCGTGTATATCATTGCCGGGCAGGAAGTCGGGAGTCCTTGAATACTCTACAATATAGTTGCTGATTCCAAAAATGGGATTCCACGCAACAAACATGCCATTGCTCTCAATATCGCTCAACTGCATAGCGAATGCTTCGGAAGCAGTAGACAGAGAGAATGGTGATGGCACTCTAAATGTGTTGTCTATAGCAATCACACTCAAGTTAAACGTGTATGTGCTATTTGGAGTCAATTCGACAGCAAGTGTTGTCCAGTTGTTTGCATTATCTAAAAATAGTTCTTTCACAATTCCATTATCATCCGTGTAGTTGATAACGATTTTTTGAATTCCGTAAGTGCTATTTACGACATCTTTCAAGTGAAATGTGATTTCGTCGCCATTCCGACTGGTTTCGTAAACTTTAATATCGTCCGCGTCTAGTTCTATCGGAATTGTTGTTCTAATTTGCATCACATTGCTGAATTCAGAATGTCCCGCCGTGTTGACCGATGATACACGATAGTGATACACTGTATTTGGTTCAACGGCATTATGTACATAATAGGTATCGCCGAGAGTTCCGCCTAACACAACCCAATTTTCGCCATTAAGCGAATACTCCAGTTGGTACGCGTCCGCCCCCTTAACTGGTGCATTCCATGAAATGTGTAAATTATCTTCATTTTCTACTACTTGCAAGTTTGTTGGCTCACCAGGAAGTGTTTGAATGTTATTCTGAACAGTTTTAGAATTGCCTGCATCATTAACAGACGATATTCTATAGTAATAGGCCGTATTCTCTTCAATTTGTATGTGTACATAACCTGTATCAATCACATTATCCAGAATAGTCCAATTTTTGCCATCAAGCGAGTATTCCAGTCTATATGAATCCGTTCCATTGGTTGGAGCGTTCCATGTAATTTCTATGTTATGATTGACTTGCGTCAGACTCAAATCTTTCGGCACGTCAGGCAATGTTGTAATTTCATTTTCAATGAACGTGGAAGTGCCCGACTCATTAACGGATGATATACGATAATAGTATGTCGTATTAAATTCAGATTGTGTATGATTATAGGACGTTCCAATAACATCATCTACTAGAGTCCAGTTTGTTTTGTCAAGCGAATGCTCCAATTTATATGAATCCGCTCCATTGCGTGGAGCATCCCACATAATTTGTATGTTCTGCGCATTTTGTTTTAGACGCAAATTACTCGGCACGTCGGGAAGCGTTACAATATAACATTCTACACCATCGGAAGTTCCAGCGGCATTGACAGATGTTACTCGATAATGGTATGTTGTATTAGGCTCAATTTTATTGTGAGTATATGATGTGCTATTTATGTTTTCTATTAGAATCCAAGTTGTTGTATCAAACGAATACTCTACTTTATAGGATTCGGCACCATTAACCGGAGCATCCCATGTAATCTTAACGTTCGTTTCATTTTGCGAAATGTGTAAATTAGCGGCAACATCTGGAAGTGTCAGTGCGGTTAAACTTTCCGAACTCTCGGAATCTCTATACGCACCGATGCCGACCGCAACAACACGAATATGGTAGACGGTATTAGGTATTGTTGCGACGAGCGAACTCGATTGTACTTTCGGACCAGCAATATATTCAAACGCAATATCAGCATTTCCGTTAAAACCAGTTTCATGACTTGTGTACTCAATCCTATAACCTGTTGCATGGTCAACAGGCGTCCATGTAACTTCAATTTTGTCTTTGTTAACAGCATTCACACTATTGAGGGTCGGTGGTTTAAGTTGTGTCGCAATGATTGTTTCGATAGAAGTTTGCAACATCATGCCCGGAACATAATCATTGGCCATTATGCAGTAAATAACATCGCCGCCGACAAGGCCCGTAAATGCAAAAACACCATTATCATTGCTATAACTTGCGTTATTATCGGCAACTATCAGCCCGTTGATATACCAAGTATATGTTGTACTTTCGAGGTATCCTGCGGACATATCTACAACAACATGCGGTGCCTGCGTTGCCGTTATTGGCAACATTTTTTGATTGCTACTTATAAGGTTGGCAATTTCATGAATCGGCAACTGTAAATTGGGAAATGTTAGTTTATTGTTACTAAAATCAAGCGTTGCCAATGATATGCTGTCGGATAAATCCAACTCGGTCAGATGATTATTGCTGATGATGACCGTTACCAACTCCGTGCAGTTAGTCAGATCAAGCCGACCCGTCAATTCTTTACCATCGGCATGAATTTGTGTAAGACGATATGTTCCAGCAATGTTTTCCCAAACAGCGTAGTTTTCAAGGCTTTGTGTTTGAACAAGTTCCCATTCATAAAGTTGATAAAGCACAAACACTTCCGAAAATTCGGATTCGCTTGATTCATTGACTGCAGAAATCCTATAATAGTAGTTTTGCTGGTTAGGCAATACGCCGGTATGAGTATAAGTATTCTCTTCAATTTCATCCTCGATTGGATTCCAATCTATACCATCAAGCGAGTATTCTAAATGATAGTATTCGGCACCATCGACAGCATTCCATTGAAGCATAATGGAATCTTCTGTTTTATCGCTACTTATAAGATTTTCCGGTGCAGAAAGCACTGTGATGACAGAAAGTTCTTCGGTCCAATCGGAATGCGAGACGCTGTCATCAATGAGATTCTCGTAGACCGCACGAATTCGGAATTCATATTGTGTATTTTGTGTAAGATGGTCAAGTATGAGTACAGTATCTACAAGTATATCAGTATGGCAGGATACCCATTGATCATCTACTTTCCATTCCATTTCGTAGCCGGTTGCATTATAGACCGCATCCCATTCTAATGTAATAGAATTATCAGTTCGCTGCGTATTTTGGAATTGTTTAGGAAGATCGAGCGATGTTCTAAATGAAAAAATTGCAGACCAATCGGAATTTCCTTCTGCATGCGTTGCTCGAATTTGAAAATCATACTGTGTTCCCGCTTCGAGATTGAAAATGGAGTCACCTGGCTCCAATGCAAGAGTTTCCCAACTTGTAATGTTGTCCGTCTTTCTATACCGAATCTCATAACCTTCGGCATCTTCTACTTCATTCCAGGTTAGAGAGATCGAGTCCGTAGCAATATCGACATAGTAGAGTGCCGTTGGTTTTTCCGGCAGTTTACCATGCTCGTACGCACCTATATCGACAGCATCATTAACCGTTCTTGCTTTGCCAGCCAAGTCGAATAACAATATGTTATTTTCATCATCGACCGCTGCTTCATTGTTACCACTATCAATCGCAAAAGAGCCTTCTGCAAGCCGAAAATCCCAATTTTTCCAAAGGTCACTGCTCCATGTTTCATAATCGAAGTTCACAAATTTTGGGTCTATCGGTTGAACAGATATTCCCACAATGTTGTTATCTACATGAGTCAGTGATGTTTGACCTGCACCAACACCAATGAGATTTCCCGTACCTGTAATCATACCCGATGCAAGCACATCACGAGCACTGTCGGCAATGTTTTTAGCAATAATCGTGTTGTTGATTGTTGCATTTGATGATTCATCAATGTAGACACCACCGGCGAAGTTTGCTTCATTTCCGGCTATTGTGTTATTTGTTAACTTTAGTGTATCATCACCATTTGAGTTGATACCACCACCGGTAACAGCAATGTTTCCGGCAATAACACTACTTGTTAATGTTATGTTTGTGTTGTACGAATTGATACCGCCGCCGGTACTTGCAGAGTTTCCTGCAATCGTAGTGTTTGTGATCGTTAATGTGCTACTGTTGGAGTTGATACCACCGCCGGTGCCTGCTGAATTTTCTGCAATCGTGTTGTTTTTTAGAGTGATGTTTCCGTTATTGCTCGAAATTCCTCCGCCGTCTTTGCCCGCGGAGTTCTCCACGATTTTACTGTGTGTCATTGTCAGCGTACCCTCATTTTTGATAGCACCGCCGCTGCTACTTGCAGAATTTCCCGAAATCGCACTTTTTGTTATTGTTAGTACACCTTCATTTTGAATGGCACCGCCCGTACTGGCAATACCATTGATGATGGACACTCCTGCCAACGCAACATTGGTATCCGCATCGACATTAAGGATACGCGATTGCTTGTTGGCATCAATCGTCAACGGATTCGCTCCGAGGCTGACAATAGTTACGGTTCCCCATTCTTCGGCATTGATATTGATTGCTAATTCCGAACCATTGAGAGTGATATTGTTTTGCGTCGTTGTTGTACGGATGACAATCAGGTCATTTTGCTCCGTCGCTGCTGCGTCGTTGAGTGCGGAGAGCAAGGCATTGGCCGATAGTTGGTTTGCCGCAATTTCGATGATGTTGTAATCTTGGTATTCGGCCAGTTCGAGATCGGTGTATTGGTTTCGTATGACTTCGAATTCTGCAACGGATACGGAGAGCATTTCGCGGTTTTCGAGTTCTTCGATTCGGCATGTACGGCCGCGCTGCCGTTTGTTTTTGGACTTGGGATGATTAAGGAAATCAGGGAGATTGAAGTGTTTCATCATTTTTCCTAAAGTGTGTTTGGTGATTTATAGTAAGTATTTAGCAGTATTGGGTCAAGGTCAAATTATGGCCGAACCAAGTGCAAAAAACGATCTTGACATAAATTGGAGAAATCTGCACAATTTCCCACGGTTGGCGATAAAAACGGAAAAATTAGAAATACGGGCAAAAAACATTGGAGTCTTAGTCGGGCTTTTCCGATTTTATCGATATTGGCTTTTGTATTACGTCGAGGCGGAGACGTCGGGACGTAGGATATTTGCTAATAACCAATTTTTATTAACCAATTAGGCTGACTGAAAGGGTCGGGCGGAACGGTATGTGTTGCCGTTCGGAGGAAGTCGTTATGCGAACTCACTATACATTCATTTTTACGGTTTTGACGGCATTGTTTTTGGTATCCGGTACAAGCGGTTGCAAGAGCAATGGCGGTGCGTGGTATAATCCTACGTCCTATTCGATTTCGAATCCCTTTTCTAAAGATACGTATGCTAAAGATAATTTGGCACCGCTCTTTAATTCATCGGATAATTTGGCAAATGCGAAACCGAGTTTGAATGCTCAAGCGAACATTGATACGCCGCATGGCGGATACAGCAATCGAACGGCGGATACAGGTTCGGGGACGGCAAGTCTCACGCCGCTGGATCATTGGGGACACGGTACGAATGCGCATCAAGGCCAAATGACGGCACAGCAGTCGATGCAAGGGACGGTGGCGAGTTCGATGCATGGTTCGGGCCTTCCTGGTTTGCAAAATAACCAGTTTATCGCGGAGCACCCGCAGCATTCGCCTCATGGGGATATGTACTCGGCTCATCAGCAGCATCAAGGCAGTTTTGGCGGTATGCACAGTCCGGTTCAACAGGCCCAAATGCCGCATAGCCAAATGCCGGGACACACCCAGGGACATAACACGATGCAATATCAGCCGGAATTTGCCCAGCAGGCAGATCCGTCGATGCCGTTCCCGTATCATCCAACTGCGTTTCACCCACAGACCAACGCAATGAATGCCGGAACGATGGGGCAGCCGGGACAGACCGTCCCGCATGGTTCTCCATTTGGAGCAGTACCGCCGCAGGCTGATCCTTTTGCGGTCGCCCAGCATCCGCCGGGATTTGGGCATCCTCCGATGGCACCGGCCCAGCCGCAGCCTTATCAGGACATTCCGCCGCAGGTCCCGCAGCAGGCTTTTGGGGCGGGAGATGGTTTTTCGACACCGTCGCCGTATCAGCCTTATTCGTTGCCGTCGAGCGGCCAATACGGTTTTTAGCGATTACAATTTGAGCACACTGGAAGATGGTGATTGGGGTGTGAGTGACGGCCGGAACGCAAGTTCCGGCCGTTTTTTTGTGCGGGGGGGGGGGGGGGGCCAAGGGCCGGGGGGGGGGGCCCCCGGGG
>Ga0099364_10001646_pt1 | contig 36459 bp, 38 predicted proteins | sample TergutTh196P3_FD_73070 | JGI IMG/M metagenome (GOLD analysis project Ga0099364, IMG submission 73070) | Microcerotermes parvus P3 segment gut microbial communities from Pointe-Noire, Republic of the Congo - Th196 P3 | ecosystem: Host-associated > Arthropoda: Insects > Digestive system > Gut ... | reverse complement strand
GCATTAGAAATAAAGAAAAACCGCTTTGCATACAAAAAACTCGGAGAAGACAAAACGCTTCTGATGGTATTCTTCAATTCCAGTTTGCGGACTCGTTTAAGTACTCAAAAAGCAGGTATGAACCTTGGAATGAATACGATGGTGTTGGATATTGACCAAGGCGCGTGGAAACTCGAAACCGAGCGAGGCGTGATTATGGACGGCGACAAACCCGAACATATTTTAGAGGCAATTCCTGTAATGAGCAGTTATTGCGACATTATCGGCGTGCGCGCTTTTGCCGGATTAATGGATAAAAATTTTGATTACCAAGAAACGATACTCAATCAATTTATTAAATATTCCGGTAAGCCTGTTTTCAGTATGGAATCGGCTACTGCGCATCCGTTGCAAGCTTTTGCCGACTTGATTACGATTGAAGAATACAAAACAAAACCGCGCCCGAAAGTAGTGCTTACTTGGGCGCCACATCCACGTGCGTTACCGCAAGCTGTGCCAAATTCGTTTGCCGATTTTATGAACGAGGCAGATGTCGATTTTGTGATTACGCACCCAAAAGGCTACGAACTTGCCGAGCAATTTGTACGTGGTGCCAAAGTAGAATACGACCAGAAAAAAGCGTTTGAAGGAGCCGATTTTATCTATGCAAAAAATTGGTCGGCATACCAAGATCCGAATTATGGGAAAATTTTGAGCAAAGATATAAATTGGACAGTGAATACCGAAAAAATGGCATTGACAAATAATGCTCATTTTATGCACTGCTTGCCTGTTCGCCGTAATATGATTGTAACCGACGATGTAATTGAAAGCCCGCAATCTATTGTGATTCCCGAAGCGGCTAATCGTGAAATTTCGGCGCAGGTTGTTATTAAAAGAATGTTGGAAAATTTATAAAAATGGAAAAACTAATCCTAATAAAAGTCGGCGGACAAATAGTTGAAGAACCCGAAACATTACAACAATTACTGTCCGATTTTAGCAAAATTGAAGGACATAAAGTATTGGTTCACGGCGGTGGACGCGCTGCTACCAAAATTGCCGCACAGCTCGGCATCGAAAGCAAAATGGTAAATGGACGCCGTATTACCGATGCTGATATGCTCAATGTGGTAACAATGGTTTATGGCGGTTTGGTAAATAAACAAATCGTTGCCGGATTGCAAGCGTTAAACGTTAATGCGCTTGGTTTAACAGGTGCCGATATGAATTATATGCGTTCCGAAAAGCGTCCGGTGAAAGAAATTGATTACGGCTTTGTGGGCGATGTAAAAGAAGTGAATGCCGAAATTTTGGCAGATTTAATCCACAAAAACGTTGTGCCTGTTTTGGCGCCGCTTACGCACGACAAAAAAGGTAATATGCTCAATACAAATGCCGATACTATTGCCGGAGAAGCCGCTAAAGCGTTGGCAAAATATTTCGATGTTACGCTAATGTTTTGTTTTGAAAAAAAAGGCGTATTGCGCAATGCCGATGATGAGGACAGCGTTATTGCCGAAATCACAGAATCGTTATTCAACCAATACGTAGTCGATGGAACGATTAACGGCGGAATGATTCCAAAACTTGAAAATTCTTTCGATGCTATCCACGCAGGCGTGAAACAAGTTGTGATAACCAAAGCCGACGAAATCGGAAAAAACAGCGGAACAGTAGTAAAATGAACATAAACGAGGCATACAACAGTGCAGTAGAATTACTGCAAAAACTCATTGCTATTTCGTCTTTCAGCAAAGAAGAAACGGCTGCTGCTGATTTTTTACAATTGTTTATAGAAAGCAAAGGTTACACCACCATTCGAAAAGGCAATAATATTTGGAGCATCGCTGCCGGATTCGACCAAAGCAAAAAAACGCTGCTGCTCAATTCGCACATTGACACCGTTCGCCCGACTGATGCGTGGACACGTAACCCATTCGAGGCAAAGATCGAAGGCGATAAATTGTACGGTTTGGGAAGTAACGATGCAGGCGCGTCGCTTGTCAGTCTATTGCACGTGTTTTTTATGCTAACGGAAAAAGAACAGCCTTACAATTTGATTTTTTCCTGCTCGGCAGAAGAAGAAATTTCGGGCGCAAACGGCTGTGCGCTGATGATGCAGGAAATGAATCTGCCCATCAATTTGGCAGTTGTCGGCGAGCCGACAGAAATGCAACTTGCTGTTGCCGAAAAAGGGTTATTGGTGTTAGACTGCGTTTCGCGTGGAAAATCGGGACACGCCGCACGCGAAGAGGGCGAAAATGCGATTTACAAAGCCATCGAAGATATAAATTGGTTCCGTACTTTTCAATTTGAAAAACAATCGGAACTTTCGGGTCCCGTTAAGATGAGCGTAACCATGATAAATGCTGGTACGCAGCACAATGTTGTTCCCGACCATTGCGAATTTGTGGTGGATATTCGCACCAATGAATTTTACTCGAATCAAGAAGTGGTAGATGAAGTAAAAAAACATGTACATTGCGAAGTAAAACCGCGCTCCACGCACTTGAATTCTTCGTGCATTTCGTTAGAACATTCAATTGTAAAACGCGGTTTGGAACTCGGTTTAACGTATTATGGCTCGCCGACTTCGTCAGACCAAATGCGCATTCCGTACACAAGCATAAAAATCGGACCCGGAAAATCTTCGCGTTCGCACACCGCCGATGAGTTTGTTTATTTATCGGAAATTAAAGAAGGAATAGAAATTTACTTGCAATTATTAGATAGATTGGAAATAAAAAATCAGCTGTAGCAAATTGTTACAGCTGATTTTTTTATTTATCAAAAATCTCAAAAGATTATTTCGCGCCTCTGTTTCCGTAGCGGCTTTTGAATTTATCAACACGACCGGCTGTATCCACCAAGGTGCTTTTTCCTGTGTAGAATGGGTGTGATGTGTTAGAAATATCCATTTTGGCAACCGGATAAGTAACGCCGTCGATTTCGATTGTTTCTTTGGTGTTAATTGTTGAACGAGAAATAAATACATCGCCGTTAGACATATCTTTGAATGCTACTGGACGATAACTTTCGGGGTGAATTCCTGCTTTCATATCTTAATTTTTATATTATTCTTTTTAATTCGGGTTGCAAAATTACACAAATGTATTGAAAATAAAAACTTTTTAATCGTTTTTTTCTCTGTTGATAACTTTTTCCTTTGTATCTCTGGCAATAATTGTAGAACGCTGAAAATCTTTCGTATCGTCAAACAAGCATCTGTATGTGATATGGCGTTTGGCAAAACTTGCGCCGACAGACTCGTGCAACGCCCGCATTTTCGGGTTAAAATCGCCAACCCACGACAATTCAATGTTTGTATATTCTTTGTGATGCTGCATTGCTTTGTCCATATGCCAGAAAATTGCTGATTCGATGCCGCCTTTTTGAAATTTTGGTTTCACGCCCATAATTACAATGCGTGAACGAGTAATGGCTTTTTTCTTTTTATAATATAAGAATTTCAGTTTCGACCAAAGATTCAATTTTCCATTTAAGTGCTTGATAATTTGGTTCATATCGGGAAGCATCAGCAGAAATGCAATCGGCTCATCGTCGGCATACGCAAACCAAACAAAATCTTCGATAAGAAAATCTTTCATTCCGTCGAGTTTTTTCTGCACATCTTCTTCGCTCATCGGTTTGAAGTTTTCGTGAAATTCCCACGCCGATTGATACACTTCCATCAGATCGTTCATATATTTGATAGCATTGTCAAATTTGAAATGTTCCACGCGGTATTCGGGTTTTTTGGCAACCCATTCGGCTATTTTCCAAAACCTTTCAGGAAAAGGTTTTCTTAAATCCAAATCATTTGTAACTTGCTCAAAATAAAACTTAAATCCGTAATTTTCAAATAATTGCTGATAGTACGGCGGATTATACTGCATCCCAATTGTCGGCGACGTAAATCCTTCGACCAATAATCCCCAAAAATTATCGTTTTCGCCGAAGTTAATCGGTCCGTCCATCGCTTCCATTCCGCGTGCGGCGAGCCAAGTGCGTGCAGCATCGAATAGTATATTAGCGGCTTTTTGGTCATTTATGCACTCAAAAAATCCGCATCCGCCGGTTGGTTGGTCGAATCCGTATGCTTTTTTATCGTTGATAAATGCACCGATTCTACCGATTGTTTTGCCATTGTCATCAACCAAAATAAAACGGGTTGCGCTTCCGTGTTGAAAAAACTCGTTTTGTTTCGGGTCAAAAATACCGTTCAACTGAACATCTAATGTCCGAACAAAATTTTTGTCGCCTTTGTATATCAATTTTACAACATCGAGAAACTCGCGTGCGGTCTTTTTATCGTTTACCTCAACTATTTTCATATCGTTTTTTTTAAAGACGAGCCAAAGGTAATAAAAAATTATATTTCAACATATTCTAAATTGATTGTTGTTTATAAAAAGGCAAAAAAACATATAATATTAGGAATTTTATTTATCTTTGCAGCATCAAAACTTTATGATTTTGCAATTTTTCGCGGTTATTGATAGCAGCGAAAGATACAATAAAATAGAATTTTCGCTATTATGATTAAAAGAGAAAGATACTTAGAGAAACTGCGTAATCTGCGCGATGTCAATGTAATAAAAGTAGTTACAGGCATTCGTCGGGCAGGAAAATCTACCTTATTTAAGCAGTTTCAAGAGGAACTGCTTGCTTCAGGCGTAAAAGCAAAAAACATTATATCTCTTAATCTTGAAGAATTGGAAAATGTGCCTTTGCTCAATGCTTATGTTTTGAACGATTACATTATGAAGATGGTTGATAAAAAACAGAAAAATTATGTTTTTTTAGACGAGATTCAGATGGTAAGCGAATTTGAGCGTTTGGCGGATAGTTTGTTTGTTAAAGATTTTATTGACCTGTATATTACCGGTTCTAATGCCTATTTTCTTTCTTCCGATTTGGCTACTTTGCTCACGGGCAGATATATAGAAATTCCTGTTATGCCTTTTTCTTTTGCCGAATTTATTTCGGGTTACAGCAGAAATGATTTCAGCAACGATTTCGGAAGGAGTAAAGCCGAGATCTTCAATGACTATTTGACTTACGGCGGTTTTCCCGAAGTTTTGAATTTATTAAACGCAGGCAAAGAGAATGAAATAAAAAACTATTTATCAAGCGTTTATAGTACAATTTTAGAAAAAGATATTATGAAACGAAATAAAATCCGTTCAAAATTCGACTTTGAAAATTTGGCAAAATTTATGTTCGATTCGGTTGGCAATATCGTTTCGCCAAACAATATTGCCAATGCAATGACTTCCGCAGGCAATAAAATCAACAAAGAAACGGTGGATAATTACCTTTCGCACTTGACCGACAGTTTTATTTTTTATTACGCTCAACGTTACGACATAAAGGGCAAGAAACTCTTGCAAACACTCGGTAAATTTTATGCTGTAGATTTGGGATTTTTATCTGCGGTATTCAATCGCAATTCGCAATTTAACATGGGACATAATTTGGAAAATATTGTTTTTTTAGAATTATTGAGGCGCGGAAATCGGGTAAATATCGGCAAAACCGACAATACAGAAATCGATTTTGTGATTCAAACACAGCAAGGAACAACCGAATATATCCAAGTGGCGTGGACGGCGAAAGAAGAAAGTACTTTTGAGCGTGAAATGCGGCCTTTTGAAATGATAAAAGATTTCAATAAACGCATTCTTTTGACTGCTGATATTGAACCCGTAACAAATTATAAAGGAATACAAAAAATAAATGTAATTGATTGGTTGTTAGAAAAATAAAAACATAAAATTACCTTGTTCCCAAAAATAAAAACACAATCCCTAATAAAATTCCAATCAGCGGAATAATTTTCTTTTTCAAGTTTTTCTCGTACATAAATAATGCGCCGAACAGGAACGGAATGACCACGCCGCTACGCCGTAACGTGGATATAACCGCGATTAGTGAACCTTCTTGCGACAAAGCAAGAAAATAACAAAAGTCTGCCAGCACCAAAAACAACGAAATAAAAATGATGCTCCAACGCCATTGAAACGGAGTCGTATTTTTTCGGCGCGGATACCAAAGAATGAGCGTGATAAACGCCATTATAACCGCTTGATAATACGTATAATAAACCTGCACGGAAAAACGCGGCAGTTCTTTTATCAAATATTTATCGTACAATCCGCTCGCGGCGCCTGTGAGCGTTGCCAAAATAATAAACCAAACCCATTTATTTTTGAGCGAAAAGCCTTCGCGTGCGCCTGCAACGGAAAAAAGATAGAATGAAACAAGCGTTACAATAACGCCTGCCGCTTGAAATGTCGATAATCTTTCGCCGAAAAAAAGTACCGCGCCGAGTACAATCCAAATCGGCTGTGTTGCTTTGATGGGCGATGCAATGGTTATCGGCAAATGTTTCATAGCAAAATATGCAAACAGCCACGAAGAGAGGACAATGCACGATTTTATGATAATCAAAATATGCGCATAAAAATCGACAGGCGGAACATTCAAAATGGTATGTTGCATTGTTTCGGGCGAAAAAACCGAAAAAAGATGAATTGGCAGCAACAGAAAAGAGGAGGTTAGTATCGAAAAAAAGAGAACGGGAATAACGGCATTTCCGTTCAGTGATAATTTTTTGAAAATGTCATAAATGCCTAAACCAACAGCGGAAAGCAAACCTAAGAGAACCCACATGAATTAATTTACGATTTTAGATTTACGAATTATAAATTTTGGATTTTCAAAAATATTTGCAAACATGCCCAAGCATCTAAAGCGGCATATTCTTGTTGTGCAGGAGATAGTGCATCGGCTTCCCAGTTGGATAATCGTTGCGATTTTGAAATGCGTTTTTCAAACAGAATGGCATAGATTTTTTGCAGGCTCTTTTCTTCTATTCCGTAATCGGAAATGGTGGTCTGTAAATCGACAAAAGCGTTTGGTTTTAATTCGTGGTTTTTTCGCAGTACGTGAAAATCGTCTTTCAGCGAAATGCCGATTTTTTTTACCGTTGGATTGGCAATGAATTCTGTTAAATTTTCAGGAAATCCGATTTTATTTAGTCGCAGCAAAAAACATTCTTTTTCTGTTGATAATTGCATCAGCGCAACACCATTACCATTATTTCCTTTCGTAAAACAGGGTTTGGTTTCGGTATCAAAACCAATGATATAATGTTTTTTTAACTTTTTCAGTGCGCTGTTCAGTTCATCAAGTGTATTTACAATCGTTATTTTACCGCCGAATATTTCTTTCGGGAGCAATGCAACTTCTTCTTTTGTAATGGTTGGTTTATACATTATATAATGCTGAATGAATCGCGCGCAGGCAGTTAACAAGTTTTTGCCCCCAATATTCGCGGAAAGAAATAACGCCGTATGCGAGCGCATCGTTCATCACATCGTTGTTTCCGGTGTGGTAGCGCAAGGAAAAATCTTTTAGTTGTTGGTAAATATCGGCAATATCTTCGGAAATGTTCATTGCGATTGGTGTGTCGCTCAACTGAATATCGGGATGGAAAACTTCCAAATAGGCATCGGAATCGCCGAGTAATGTTTCAATATGTTGGCGAACGAGTTCGTATTCTTGCTCGGTAACAAATTGTTCGGGTTCGTCTTCCAACATTGGCTCAACGGTTGGCAACATACTTGCTTTGAGATACATCAGTGCAAGTAATTTTGCCGTTCGCTCCAAAAAATCTTGCTTGGCGAAAGACTTTGCATTTTCGAAAAAAGCAGCACTTTCGGTTGCCACAGCTACAAATTCAATGGCTGGTTTGGAATAAGCGGGATGTTTTATTAAATGTTCCAATATTGTCGTTTTTTATGGTTGCAAAGGTAATAAAAAGAACGCAAATGACACGGATAACACGGATTTTCGCAGATTATAAATTGTTATAAATATAAAAATCTGCGAAAATCCGTGTTATCCGTGTCATCTGTGTTCAATTAAAACTTTTCGCCCGGAAGGATTAATTTATATCCTTTTCCGTGAATATTGATAATTTCTACACCGGGGTCATCTTTCAAATGCTTACGCAATTTCGTGATATATACATCCATACTGCGCGCGTTGAAATAATTATCATCAATCCAAATTGTTTTTAACGCATAGTTGCGATCTAATATATCGTTGGAATAGGTTGCCAACAACGCCAACAGCTCAGACTCTTTTGTGGTCAGCTTGGTAATATTCTCGTCCAATATTAATTGTTGTTTTTGCGAATCGAAAGAATATTTTCCGATTTTATGCACAGATGATTCTTTTACTTTTTTGCCTTTAATCCTGCGCAAAATGGCTTCGATACGGAATAACAATTCTTCCATGCTGAACGGCTTTGTGATATAATCGTCGGCGCCCACTTTGAATCCTTCTAAAATGTCTTCTTTCAATGTTTTTGCCGTTAAAAAGATAATAGGCACTTCGGAGTTCAGCATTCTAATATCTTGTGCTAACGAAATACCGTCTTTTTTAGGCATCATTACATCAAGAATGCAAAGATCGTACTTGTTTTTCATGAAGGCTTTGTAACCTGCCTCCCCATCGGGCATAAGGTCTGCTTGCAGTCCTTTTGCTTGAAGATATTCTCTTAGCAACATGCCAAGATTTTCGTCATCTTCACACAATAAAATTTTTACTTTTTCTTCCATCAATCAATTTTTTTTAATGTGTTGGTATTTTATTTTAATAATAAATTTGGTTCCTATTTCCGACTCGCTTTCTACTTTGATGGAACCTTTGTGTCCATCTATAATTTTTTTCACATAAGCAAGACCGATGCCAAAGCCTTTCACATTGTGCACATTTCCGGTTGGCACGCGGTAAAACCGTTCAAATATTTTGTTCAAACTTTCTTTCTTAATACCGATACCGTTGTCTTCGACAGAAATATACAAAAAACCTTTGCTGTCGTTCCAAGTTTTAAGAATCAACACAAGCGGTTCGTCTTCTTTGCTGTATTTAACAGCATTATCCATAATATTGAAAATCACATTTGTAAAGTGTGTTTCATCAATTGTTACCCAAGGGTTTTCTGCGTTCAGCTCCGAAACAATTTTTCCGCCTTTGTTTTCTACTTTCAATGAAAAAGTAGCGGCGCAATGAGAAATCAACTCATTGATATTTACCTCTTTCAATTTTAATGTTGACTTTTCGTGTTCGATAGACATCAATAATATTCTTTCGACAAGAAAACTCAATCTTCTGGTTTCACTTTTGATAATATTGGCAACAGACTTGACGCCTTCAGGCGTTTTTGTCATTCCGGCATCTTGAAGCATTTGCGAAGCAAGCGATATGGTCGAAATAGGCGTTTTAAATTCGTGTGTCATGTTACTGACAAAGTCGTTTTTAATGTCATCAAGTTTTTTTTGTCTGAATATAATTAAAAGCGTTACCGTAAATATAATTAACAACAATGCCGTAAGTATAATCGATGGTAAGAACATCATCATGGGACCCATGATATATTCTTTCTTTGTCGGAAAATATAACCTCAAATAATTATTTCTAGAAGAGTGCTCGTTGGGAAATAATTTTTGGTCGAATATCGCTTGTTCCTTTGTTTCTTCAAAGTCAGAGCATCTGTAAATGTCAACCCATTTTCCATTCCTGTTTATTGTAGAAATAGAAAAATGATACGGAATATTAATCCCGTTATTTTCCAACGCACTTTGTATAAAAATATCAAGTTCATTAAAATCAATTCGATCTTGAATCGGCAATTCGGAAGATTCTTTCAGCCACCGTATTGCAATATTTTCCAATTGGGCTGTTTGATGGAAATATTGCTCTTGCAACCTTTGTTGTAGTGCATTAGTGGCAGATTCGGTGACGATTGGCGCCGTAACATTGTCGCTTATGCCGGAGATATAAATTTGGCGGTCTTGGTTGTTCACAACCAATCTCCTGTCCGAAGACCCTGGCGGACTTTTGTCTGCATCTTGAAAAACCGGCTCTTTCTGTCTGCTTTTATGTTCTTCATGCATAAAAACATTCAAATATTTTTCTGCCTCAGAACTTTCCAAGTTTTCGAGAATATCTTTAAGGCTTCTCTTTACCGATTCGTTAAACTGATGATTTCTAAGTTTTAGTGTACCACGAATATAGTTCATCTGCACTATAAGCAAGCCTGCAAAGATAAGCGACATTACGATGGATAATAAGAGAATTAATCGTGTTTGCTTTTTCATAGCTTGTATTTCTATTACAAATTTACAAAATTAACATTTCCACAATAACTATTGTTAACATACTTTAATTATTTGCTATTAATTTTAAACTCCTAAATTCCCTAAAGGAGATTTATAGTATAAACGGAAAAAATATCATAAAAAAGAATCCCAACAAATAACCGCAAATAACTTGCGCCGTAGTGTGAACTTTCAACTGCAAGCGGGCAGCCATAACACTTGCACCAACCAACAACGTGGCAAGAAAAAAAGTAACGGGATTGATATGCAGCAAGTAAGCCACAAAAAACAGACCGCCTGTAAAACTGCCGATAGCTGCTGCGTGAATGCTTATTTTCCAAAAAAAGTTTATGATAAACATCGCGAGCATAATGGTGGAAATGCAAAGCGACATCAGTATGACCCAATAAGGCATTCGGATTTTCCAAAACAAATAAATACACAACAGATACGAAATAATGGATACAATGTACAATATGTACCGTTGTTCTTTTTTTTCAACGCTGATGCTGTTGATGTAGTTTGCCTTGTATAGGAGAAACAGGAAAAGTCCCGGAATGATGCACGTAAACATCGCCACAAGTAGCACAATATATGTTTTGGAAAAAAATGGAAGAAAGAAAAAGTATTTCAAACTCAACAGCGAAATAATTCCATACAATGGAATAAAAATAGGGTGAAATACGACCGATATAATGGTTGCTAATTTGTTCATTGATTTACGATTTTAGATTTACAATTTTAGATTTATTTCGCGTTAGCCAATCGTAAATCCAACATCGTAAATCGTCAATTAGTTTATTTCTTTTCGAAGCCGAGCGACCGGAATATTTAATTGTTCGCGATATTTGGCAACCGTTCTGCGCGCCACTGTAAAACCCTTTTTCTTCAACATTTCCGAAAGTTCGTCATCAGTAAAAGGACGTTGTTTGTTTTCGTTGGCAATTTGTTCGGCTAATATGTTTTTTATTTCGCGCGTGGTAATTTCTTCGCCATTGTTTGTTTGAGCAGCTTCGGTAAAAAAATGTTTTAACGGAAAAATGCCGAAATCGGTTTCAATGTATTTAGAATTGCTAACGCGTGAAATAGTCGAAATGTCATAACCCGTTGCTGTGGCAATATCTTTCATAATCATTGGTTTCAGCAACGAATCATCGCCTGTCAAAAAATATTCTTTTTGAAACTGAATAATGGCGTTCATTGTTGTGAGCAAAGTCATTTGCCGTTGTTTAATGGCGTCGATAAACCATTTTGCTGAATCAAGTTTTTGCTTCACAAACTGCGCCGCTTCTTTTGTTTGACCGGATTCATTTTTATTGGCGTATTTTTGCATCATCGACGAATACATTTTGCTGACTCGCAGATCGGGAATATTGTCGTTATTCAGATGCAAAAATAATTCTCCATCAACATTTTCGAGAATGAAATCGGGTGTGATTTCAGCCATATTTTTCTCCCAAATATTTCCCCATGCATTGCCCGGCTTTGGATTTAGTTTTGTTATTTCCGCAATCGCTTTTTTCAGCGTTTCCTCATCAATGTTGAGTTTTTTGAGAATTTTATCGTAATGTTTTTTGCTGAATTCGTCGAAACATTCCGTTATCACTTTTTCGGCTACGTCAACAAATTCATTTTCATTTTTTCTTTTTAATTGCAACAACAAGCATTCTTGCAAATTTCGTGCGCCGACGCCTGCCGGATCAAATTCTTGAATAATTTCCAAGATTTCGATAATTTTTTCCGGCTCAATTTGTTTGCTTGTTTGAAATAAAATATCGTCGGAAACATCTTCGGGTGTTCTTTTTAAATAACCTTCGTCGTCGATATTTCCGATAATATATTCCGCTAAAAATCTATCCTCGCTTGAAAGATTCTGTAATCGAAGTTGGTCAATTAAATGCTCATGAAAAGAAACACCAAGCGAAACAGGAATATTATTCTGTTCACTATCAGCAGAATGATTGTTGATGCTTAACTTATAATCGGGAATATCATCATCGCTGTCGTAATCTTCAATGGAGAAATCTTCGTCCTCGTTCTTTTCCGAAAAATCTTCAGTATGCAAATCATTTTCTTCTATCTCTCTGCCTTCTTCGAGTGCCGGATTTTCTTCCAACTCTTTTTTTACACGCTCTTCTAGCTCAACAGACGGCACTTCGAGCAATTTGATAAACTGTATCTGTTGAGGCGATAATTTTTGTAGTGTTTTTTGATGCAAATGTTGTGTAAGCATAATTCAGTATGTTATTCTCAACCAAATAATTGCAGCTGTTCATTCTTATTTTGCTTATTCTTCAAAGCATAATTAGAGATAAACAACTCCTTGCCCTTTTGGTCTGAATTTTCGGTAATGTTTCTCATTCCGTAAGTCAAATTCCAGGGCGTTATGTGGGCAAATGAAAACAAATCGCGAATATATTCGCTATCATCATAAGTTATTAACCATTTATGCCTGCAATTTTTCATATTTTCGGCAAAACGCTTATGGTCAAACGATTTGTGCAAATGTCCGTTTTTGCCGTACAATGCCGATTTTGTTGCAGAATAATACGGTGGGTCGAGAAAAACAAATACGTTTTCGCCCTCTTTTTTTAACAATTCTTCGTAATCGTAATTTGTTATTAATGAACCGTTTATTACTTGTCGTAAATCGTTTAGTCGTTTTATACTACTTTCTGTAAAACGACCTGTAAATGCTCCTTCGCTGTAACCACCGCTCAATGTTGTTCCCGAAAATGTAATGCGATTATAAACAAAAAATGCAGCCGCGCGTTCCAAATCGTTGAATTTTTCCAAATTTCCATTCAAAAATTGGTACAATTCTTTGCCGATTGTATATTTTTCTTTCCATTCATACACTTTCGCTGTCAAAACATCAACATCTTTTTGGGTCATTTCCCAAAATTTGTACAGTTCAGCATACAAATCATTTATCCAAAATTTTTTGTTTGGGAAACGCTGTTTCACATATACAAATACCGAGCCGCCTCCGAGAAATGGTTCTCGAAATTCGTCAAAGTCGGGAATTAATTTTGCGATTGTTTCAACCGCCCGACTTTTTCCGCCCGGATATCGTAGTGGTGATTTTAGCATTTTATTTTATTTGCTTGATTATCAAATTCTTTTTGATATTTTTCTCTTCCTTTCCTTTTATAAAATGTGCTTTAAAATATTAGAATAGTTTATAAAACGAACTATTACAAATCCTGCAACGAACAAGATAAAGGCAATTAAGGAAACCCATATTGTTGGCAATATGTCTGAATATGAGTGATTTATAAGCCACAGAATGGATATTAGAACAATAAAAATCACATACCAACAAGCATTTTTCTTATCTCGTTTTATTTTCTTGTCAATAAAATCTTTCTTTTTTTCCTGTAATTCTTTGATTGTTTCATTTATCAGTTTATATGCTTGTTCTGGTGGACAAGTTGAATGCATATAAAATTTACCTTGCTCAATAGAAGTACTGCTTATTATTGGTAAATCACCCAAATAACCATAAATCTGTTTGCTTTTCAATTCTTCGCTAATGAATGCTTTTTGTACTTCTTCAAGGTCTATATCGTTGTTATTTGTTAATTGTCGTTTTATGTGATTTTTAATTTGTGGTGTTGTCAAGTCTTCTATTATTTCCCAACGCACATACTTGAAATTGAACATTATAGTGCTACCATCCTTAATATTATTCTTTTGAGTAAAATCATTAAAAGAATTGACATCTATAACTTTTCCATCAGATAATCTCATATAGAAAACTTTATTTATAAAATTTTCCATTGTTTTTTTCTCGCCTAATTCGGTTAATACTTTTTCAGGCACTTCTCGCAATTCCATTTTACTCTTTACTTTATCAAAAGTAAATTCAAAAGTGAAATCGGTAATTGATTTAACTAAATCTTGTGTAATTTGTTCGTAATTCACCATAATTATATTTTCACAAGTATTTACTTTTCCCAATTTTTACCTCAAACCCATTTTCCTCCGCCTCTCTAAAAAGTTTCGAAATCAAAACTTGTTTATTTCCATCTAATTTATTTGCAAAAATAAATTCTGCTCTTTCGCTCCCAAAACTTTTTTCAGTGATTTTTCCTTTGGCTTTCGCCGAAGTCAAATTCAACACAGCTTTACTATTCATTTTCACACCATTAACTTCAACTTCGCAAAGATTTGAATACAAAATCATTTTCAGCAAGCCATCTTTTATATCGCCTTTGCTTGGCAAAATGGAATTTGTAGAATGTTTACTTTCAATAAGATACACGGTGTCGTTTTCAATCAAAATTTCATCAACCGTAAAAAAATATTGTCCGCCAAGATAATTTGTAATGGTAATTTTTGCTTTTGTGAGCGTTGATAAACTTTCTTTCGGTTGTGTGGTAAGCATTTCGCGAGTTTGTGCTTTTTCGGCTTTTTCTCGTGAAAATTGCATAAAAGTTTCAACTTCTTTGCCGATTTTTTCTTTGAAATTATCTAAACCGACAAGATTGTGAAGTTTTACGCCCAAATTATTTTCAATTTCAGAATAACAAGTATTTGCTTTATCAATAATATCGTGCAGATTGTTTTTCAACTCGTTCAAATTCCAATGCAACGCAGAACTATGATATTGCTCTATTTCTTTGATCTTTGAAATAATATATTTGTTATCAAATTGTTGATTAGTAATTTTATTCTCAAAACGAGGATTAATTTCCGCTTTTTCGTAGTAGGCAAAAATTACAAAAACATCAAGAAGCGACATTAACGAAATGGTATCCCATTGCAGAAAATCTCGGTCACCTTTTGCTCCTTCGTCTTTTATAATCGGAATAACCGTGATTTTCTTTGAAGAATTGAGTGTGTTGTAAACCCTTTCGTAAGGATATGAGCGCGTACGTTTGGGCGATACCCATTTTGAAACTGCAAAAGAATTATTATTGTCTTTCACAAGGCAAAACGCAGGGCTTTCGTTGATATTGAAATCTTTAATATCAACCATTTTCAAAGTTTCGGCAAGCGAAACTTTGTATTTTATGCCTGTTATTTTCCCTGTTATATCCATTTTGTTTAGTCAGCTTGAAAAATACAAAGGTATAAAAACTATTTTTTTAACATTCATATTATTTCAACGTAATTTTAGAATACACAAATTTACAAATAAAATGTATGTTTTTCTATAAAAAGAAGTATTTTTGTAAAAATTACGACCTATGAAAAGCAAAAGTTTTGTTTCCATTACGGATTACACGAAAGAAGAAATCCTTGAAATGCTGGATTTGGCGGAAGAATTCGAGCAAAATCCGAATCAGCATTTATTGGAAGGAAAAATTATTGCGACTTTGTTTTTTGAGCCATCAACACGCACTCGATTGAGTTTTGAAACAGCAGTTGGTCGATTGGGCGGAAAAATCATAGGTTTTTGCGATGCCGCCACTTCCAGTTCGGCGAAAGGCGAAACGCTCAAAGATACCATTAAAATGGTAAGCGGTTATACCGACCTTATTATTATGCGCCACCCGTTGGAAGGAGCCGCGCGCTACGCCGCCGAAATATCAGACGTTTCGGTTATTAATGCCGGCGACGGCGCCAATCAGCATCCTTCGCAAACGATGCTTGATTTGTATTCTATTCGCAAAACGCAAGGCACGCTCGACAATTTGAAAATCACAATGGTAGGCGATTTAAAATATGGGCGTACGGTTCATTCGTTGCTGATGGCGATGTCACATTTTAATCCGACTTTCGATTTTATTGCGCCCGATGAACTTAAAATGCCCGATGAATACAAAACATTTTGCAACAACTTAGGCATCAAATTTACTGAACATACCGAACTTACAGATGTTTCCGATGCTGATATTTTATATATGACACGAGTGCAAAAAGAACGTTTTCAAGACCCAATGGATTACGAAAAGGTAAAAAATGTGTATACGCTGCGTAATGAAATGTTGAAAAATTCAAAACTAAATCTTCGCGTATTGCACCCGCTTCCGCGCGTTAACGAAATCGCTTACGATGTTGACGACAGCGAAAAAGCGTATTATTTCCAACAGGCAAAAAATGGCGTTTATGCTCGACAGGCAATTATTTGCAAAATGTTGGAAATAAAATAGTTTAATAATAATTGTACAATTCCAATATTTTTATTCTGAAAATGTATTCAAATTTCGCTTGTGTTTGCTCGGAAAGCACTTGCGCGAGATTGTTTTTTGCTTGAAAAACTTCATATTGCGAGGCGCGTCCGGCATCAAATCTTTGCTCGGCATTGCGGTTACCGATTTATCGGCAGTTTGCCAGCGTTCTTTGGCGGCAATGGCGTTTTGATGCGCCTGCTGAATGCTTTTAAAAAGTTCCTTTTTTGTATTTTCAAGTTCAAGTTTGCTGTTTTCAGTCATCAATTTGGCAGTTGAATCGCTTTGCGAATACCGAATTCGCGCGTGCGTTCTTTGACCGATACCAACATAATATTGCTGATGCCGACAATGCTTGCTATCAACGTAAAAATACCGATAATGGCAACAAAAATATTAATTGCTCCGAAAATTTTTTTGTTTTGAATGTAATTTTGTTGTGCGTTCCAAATCCAAACAGCGTTTGGGTCGTCGGGGTGAAAATTCATCGTTTTTGCCAAATTTGCTTTTAAGCGATTGTTAAATGCCTCATTTTCTTCGACTGTTTCTAACCCGTTAATGGCAAATGTTGCCCGATAAAATTTTTTGTTCGGATTGTAAATTGCTTGCGCTGTTGAGAAAGGTATATAAATATTTGCTCTGCCGAATGATGCTTCTGCTCCCCAAGTAGAATTTTGGGATTTGAAATCATTGCTCGCGCAATGGCAACGCGTTGTTTTTGTCCGCCGGAAAGTTCATTTGGAAGATGTACCGCCCAATCGCGCAATCCCATTCGGTCGAGATATTCGAGCGCAATTTCGTTGCGGCGTTTTCTGCCGATGCCTTTATAATAAAGCGGTAACGCAACATTTTCCAATGCATTTTTAAAGTTTATCGGGTTAAACGACTGAAACACAAATCCAATCATTTCATTGCGATATTTCGCGGCTTGTTTTTCCGAGAGGTTTTTTATCAGTTTTCCATCCAAAAAATACTCGCCGGTATCGTAGGTATCCAAAATGCCGAGAATATTCAGTAGAGTGGATTTTCCCGAACCCGACGCGCCCATAATAGATACGAATTCGCCTTTTTCTATCTGTAAATCAATGCCTTTCAAAACATGTAGTGAAGTGGCTTCGGTGTAGTAAGTTTTGTTGATATTGTGTAATGTTATCATTTTCTCGGATTTTTTCAGGCTATAAATATAGATAGTTATAAATGTTGTACGTTTGAAATTAACGCGAAAAATGCCGAAATTATAAAGAATATTCGGCAATGATAGAACGTCATGGAGTTTCTAAAACTTACATCATCATCAAATCCAACTCCTTGTACAATCGATGTACAGGCAATCCCATTACATTGTAAAATGAGCCGTTGATGCTTTTTACGGCGACATAACCAATCCATTCTTGCACGCCGTAAGAGCCTGCTTTGTCGTACGGACGATACATATCTAAGTAATAATCAATCTCTTCGCTGCTGAGATAAGAAAATGTAACGTCGGTTTTTGCGGCAAACACTTTTCGGCGAAACGGCGTGCAAAGACAAACGGCGGTTATTACTTGATGCGTTTTGTCGGACAACTGCTGAAGTATCATTTGCGCTTCTTCTTTGCAAGCAGGCTTGCCAAAAACTTGTCCGTCGAGCAATACAATTGTATCGGCGGTTATCAGAATATCGTTTTTTTGCAGTTGATTTGCAAAAGCATCTGCCTTTTTTTCGGCAATATAAATGGGCACTTCTTCGCCTTCCAAATCATCGGGATAACTTTCGTCAACGTCGGGAATTTTTACTTCAAAACGAATATCCAACCCACGAAGCAACTCTTGTCTTCTGGGCGAATGAGATGCCAAGATAATATTGTAACGTGCTAAATTTTCTAATAACGACATAAACATTTATTTTGCGGTTAATTGAAATACGCCAAAAATGGCAAGTTTAAAATTTATGGATAATAATAGATAAAGAATTGCGCTGTAGAGCGAACCCAATATCATAATAAATTTCACAAAAGTGGAAGCTTGTCCGTAATCGGAAGGCGTTTTTGCCTTGAAAAGCAAGTAAACCAAATACAAAAACGGTAGTAACAAACCAAAAATAAAATATTTAGTAGATATGGTGTCAACGGAAAAGTTTATAAACCGAAAACCGAAAAATGATAATAGAAGCAATGTCAAAACAATTAGTCCGATAACAACAATTTTTGTTTTTTTCAATCCCAACACAACTGCCATTGTACGGCATTCTTGTTCTCTATCGCCGTATTCGTCTTCCATATCTTTGATTATTTCGCGGATAAAAGTTGTCAGAAATGCAAATGCCGAGAATCCGCAAATCCATATATATAATGTAGGAATAATGGGTGTTCGAATTAAATCTTCTACGTAATAATGTTGCATTAACAACGACATTTCGGGCATCAACACAATAATCGGAATCAACGCTGCGCTAAAAGCAACCACCAAATTGCCGATTAAAAATTGCCGTTTGTAGCTTGCTGAATAGAACCACAACAATCCGGGAACCATGATAAAAATGAGTCCCAACGTAAGCGATTTTACAAGAAAGGCAACAGTCAATCCGGCTAAAACACCGACAGCGCTGAAAATTTGATGCATCAAACTTGCCGTTTTTCTCGATATGGTATTACCGACAATTACTTTTTCGGGGCGATTCAATGCGTCGATTTTTGTATCGAAATAATCATTGATAATGTATCCGCCTGCAGAAATGCACATAGTTCCAAACACCAATAATCCGAACATCATTCCACTTAATTGGTGTGAAACGCCAAACACTGCCAACCATGGATTCACAACGCAATAGTGCATCAAGCACATCAAAAAAACGATAAAAATTAGGTTTTTATATCTTATTAAATTTAAATAATTCATAAAATAATTTACGATTTTAGATTTACGATTTTTAAAACTGATAACTACAAAGACTACCATCCAAAAGCTTCCGGACAGTTCATCCATTTATCTTGTGCTTTCATTACTTGTTCAACAACATCTCGTGCGCATCCTTCGCCGCCTTTTACGGGAGAAATATAACAGGATATGTTTTTTATGTCCGACGCTGCATCGGCAGGACAAACAGGAACGCCAACTGTTTGCATAACTTCATAATCGGGAATATCGTCGCCCATATACAGAACGTCTTCGGCATTCAATTTATTGTTTTCCAGGAATTCTTTCAAACAACCGGGTTTGTTGCAAGCCGACAAATATATATCTTTTATACCCAACGCGGCGAACCGAGCTCTGATAGCTTCTGTTCTGGCACCACTGATAATGCCGACAATAAAACCTTTTTTAATGGCAAGTTGAATAGCATAACCATCTTTTATGTTTGCTGTTCTCATAGGTTCTCCATCAGGAAATAATGGAATAATGCTTGATGACAACACGCCGTCAACATCAAATACAAAGGCTTTGATGGTAGATAATTTTTGTTTGAAATTCATTTTTTTGCTTTTTGGTAAATACTTTTACTTATCAATTTGTATATCTGTTCTTTGGTTGAATCGCCTTGCAACAGCGACAAATGTTTTTGCATAACCGTTTCGTCGAACCGAACTGCCGGACCGGTTTGTGCATCTATCGGATTTAGGGAATGAACTTTCTGCGCCGTTTCGTCTATCAATGGCAGCAACACATCAAAATCGAATCCCGATTCTTTCACAATATCGTTTGCCTGCGCGTACAAATGATTCACAAAATTACACGCAAACACCGCCGACAAATGTAACATTTTTCGTTGATGTGAATTGGCTTCGTATACTTTTTCGGAGATGTAAGAAGCGATGTTTTTCAAAAATTGTAACGTTTCCGAATCATTTGCTTCGACAAAAATCGGTATAGTTGAAAAAGCGACTTCTTTTGTTTTAGAAAATGTTTGCAATGGATAAAAAACGCCGTATTTGTTGAATTTTCCTTCAAAAACAGAAATATCAACGCTTCCTGCCGTGTGAACAATAGTGCCTTTTATTTCGGGCAATTGGTTTAATATTTCGGGAAGCGCATCGTCTTTTGACGCACAAATATACAAATCGGCATTTTTGTTGATTTCATTGATAGAAATAGTATAATTTGCATTAATATTTTCTGCCAATGTTTTTGCCGAAATTTCCGTGCGGCTATACACTTGCGATATGCAAAAACCTTTCCGGACAAGCCAATGGGCAAGTTGTGTTGCCAAATTTCCGGCACCAATTAATACAATGTTAGTTGTTTTCGTTTGCATTACTTCTGTAAACTTGTACTATCAGTAAAATTCCTATTATTATCATCAATGCAGCCCAAATTTCGGTCGTGATATTTTGTACATAATGAATTTCGTACGACAAACGCAACAAAGTCCCGACAAGCAGCAACGCCAATCCGGATCTTTTATTTTTGCTGAAAATCAAGAATATAACGCCTGTCCAAATGGGATAATTGCGAAAATCCAACATAATACCCATAAATTTCGATGGCCAAAGATACTCTTGATACAAGCGCAAAAATAAGAAAACGCCAAAGGTAATGAGCGTTACGCCCCACGCAATTCTGCTGTTTTTTCTGATTTTCATACCATTAGAATTAAAATTTTTCTTTGTGAAATCTGTCTATCAATAAATTTTTCTTGTGCACTTTTTCCTCAATAATTTGTGTTGCTTTTTCAGGGTCTGTTGTGCTTGCCGAATATCCTAATGCAATCATATTCAAAATATTAAGATTTTTGGGAATATTCAATAACGTGCGGATATAATCTTCTGTTGATTGCGTGTCGTTTTTCATTCGTTCGCGCACTTGAATCCAACAGCTTCCCAAACCAAGTTGCTCGGCTTGCAGCTGAATGTAAGACGAAGCAATAGATGCGTCTTCAATCCACGCACCGCTTTGTGCCGCGTCTGCCAACACAACGATAACCAATGCTGCACCGCTTGCAAACTGACTTCCGTGGTCGCGGCTTTCCGACAACTTAGCAAGCATTTCTTTGTCTTCTACCAACACGAAATGCCACGCCGTTGTGTTTTTTGATGTCGGCGCCAATAAAGCCGTTTGCATCAACATATCAATTTTTTCCTGCTCCACAGGCTGTTCTGTAAATCGACGAATGCTTCTACGTCTTTTTATCAATTCATAAAGGAAATTTACCATAATATTTATTTTTCTTCACAAATATAGTCAAGGAATCTGCAATGATAAAGAAAAATCACATAAATTTGTCGAAGATGAAACAAAAAGCATATACTTGCTACGACGAAAGTGCGTTGCCCGCTGTTGATGGAAAGAATATTTTCCAACAACAAGCGATGTTTAGGTTTTATTTTTCGCTGAAAAATTACACGCCATTTTTTGTTTTTATCGAAGAAAACGGCGAAGTTTTGGTTTCGTTGCTTGGCGTTGTTATCAAAGAAAAAAATATTTATCCTTCTTTTCTCGTTTCTCGCTGTCTTATTATTGGCAAAGCCGAATTCTTTTCCGATAGTATTTCCGAACTTTCAGCCTATAAATTGTTGTTAAAAGAAATTGACAATGAATTTGGGCGTAAATGTCTGTTTATCGAATTTAGGCACCCCGAAAAAAATGAGGCGTTGAATGCTGTTTTTCGTGAAAACAATTATACGTACTCGCCGTGGTACAATGTCAACAATACATTAAGTGAAGACTACATTAGTCTAGCAAAGAAACGACAAATAAAAAGTGGATTTAAAAATGGAGCGTCTATTATCGAAGCGACCACCGAAGCACAAGTCAAGTCGTTTTACGCGATACTGAAACAATTATATTCCAATATTAAAAAACCGTTGCCGCCCATCGAATTTTTTATTCATTTTTTACACGATTTTTGTAAAAAAGGAAAAGGTGTTTACCTGCTGATTGATTTTCAAGGCAAAATTATCGGCGGCATTATGTGTTTGTTTTCAACCAACGAAACGATATATGAATGGTACGTTGGGAGCAATCATAGCAAGTATAAAAATTTGTATCCGGGCGTATTGAGCGTTTACGCCGCCACAGCATACGGAAGAAAAAACGGATTCCGTTATTTCGATTTTTTGGGAGCGGGGCAACAAGACACAGCATACACCGTTCGTGATTTCAAATTGACTTTTGGTGGAAAGTTGGAAGAAACATCGCGTTGGCAAAAAGTAAATTTTCGAGTTTTGTATAAAATGGCGTTGTTTGTTAATAAACTACTTAAATAATATTTCCCACAAAGACACAAAGTACACCAAGAAACTTTGTGTTCTTTGTGTCTTTGTGGGAATCTTAACAAAAAAATATGATAAAAGAAGATTTCTTACATTATATATGGCAACACAAGCTGTTTATCAATCACGATTTACGAACAACAACAGGCGAACCGCTCGAAGTTATTGATGTGGGAATAAGAAACACCGATGCCGGTCCCGATTTTTTTAACGCGAAAATAAAAATCGGCGATAAAATTTGGGCGGGAAATATAGAAATTCACGTGCGGTCTTCTGATTGGGATTTGCACAAACACACCGAAAACAATGAATATCAATCGGTTATTTTGCACGTTGTTTTGCAAGCCAATATAGATATTCAGCGAAAAACAGGCGAAAATATTCCGCAGTTGGAATTGAAATATCCAAGTCATTTGACGGAAAATTACAATAATCTTATTGATAAAAAGGAAACAATCCGTTGCGCAAAACATATTGAAGAAGTTTCTTATATTTTTATTTCTTCGTGGATAAACACGCTACTTTCTGAGCGTTTGCTCCGAAAAACGGAACATATCGCTTCATTGTTAGAAAAAAATAACAACAATTGGGAAGAAGCTTTTTATGTGGTGCTGGCACGAAATTTTGGTTTCGGCACCAATGGCGAACCTTTTGAGCGATTAGCGCAATCCATTCCGCTTATTTATTTGCAAAAACACAAAAATAATTTGTTGCAAATAGAAGCAATGTTTTTCGGACAAGCCGGATTATTACCCGAAGAAAACGCCGATGAGTATGTCGAAAAACTCAAAAAAGAATATGCATTTCTGAAAAATAAATTCAATTTAATGCCTCTTCAACAACTTTGTTGGAAAATGATGCGTGTAAGACCGAGTAATTTTCCGCACGTTAGAATTGCACAATTTGCGGCGTTAATAAATCAATCTTCCAAGCTGTTTTCAAAGGTAATCGAGAATCCCGATTATCAATATATTTGCTCGCTTTTCTCCATTGAAACGTCGGATTATTGGAAAACGCACTGTCATTTCAATGAAAAGTCGGCTAAAAGTCCGAAAAAATTGGGTAAAAAAACGATTGATATTTTACTGATTAATACTATTATTCCGTTTATTTTTTATTACGGAAAAAGAAACGAGAATGAATTTTTGCAAGAAAAAGCGTTAAAATTATTGGAGCAAACACCGAAAGAACAGAACAAAATCACAGCCGAATGGGAAAGTTTGGGCATCAGCATCAAAAATGCTTTTGACTCGCAAGCTGCTATCGAACTAAAAAACAATTATTGCGAAAAAAAGGATTGTTTGCGATGTAGAATCGGACATAAAGTGTTAACTAAAAAATAAATGTTATTTTTGTAAAATGAAAAACAGATTTCTTTATATCATTTTCCTTTTCGCATCGTTCTGCTTGCTGTTTAATTCGTGTGCCAACAGAGGAATGGGACCGCAAGGCGGACCAAAAGACGAAACGCCGCCACGACTTGTTGGAAGCACGCCCGCGCTAAATGCAACAAACTTTCGAGGGAAGACGATAGTGCTTGATTTCGACGAATTCATACAGGTAAAAGAAGTTTACAAAAATGTGATTATTTCGCCGCCTCAACAAAAAGCGCCTATTATGAAGATAATGGGTAGAAGATTTACTATTGAGTTGACCGATAGTTTACAAGAAAACACCACTTATACCATCGATTTTGGCAACGCGATTGTGGATAATAACGAAGGAAATGTGCTGACCAATTTTTCTTTTGCTTTTTCTACGGGCAATGAAATTGATACGCTGATTTTTACCGGAACATTGGTCAATGCGCAAACGTTGAACCGTGTCGGCGGAAGTTTGGTCGGAATTCACAGCAATTTGAGCGACACAGCATTTATTACTTTGCCGTTTGCGCGAATGACACGCACAAGTGCCGATGGAAGTTTTACCATTCGCAATGTGCGCGAGGGCGATTATCACATTTTTGCGCTTGACGACCAAAATGCAAATTTCTTTTTCGACCAACCTGCCGAAGCCATTGCTTTTCACGATTCCATTGTGAGACCTTTTGTTGAGGAAAAAAGAAATCGGAAAGATGCAATAAAAACAGGCGATGTTTCTGTGAAAAAAGACAGCATTCTGCACGCCGACAGCGTTTTTAATGCAGAACGAAACAGCAAGTTGATTTTATTTCAATTTTTAGAAGATTCCCAACAACAATTTTTCGTAAAAGCTGAACGAAAAGAACGGGAAAAATTTACGTTGTTTTTTAACGCGCCGTTAGAAGAATATCCGCAAATCGAACCACTGAATTTTGAATTTTCAACTAATTATTTGATTCAATCTTCAATCAACAAAGATACGTTAACGTATTGGTTATTAGATTCGCTTGTGATAAAACAAGATACATTGAATTTTATTCTGCATTATCCAAAAACAGATTCTATCGGCGATTTGGTAGCGACGCAAGATACATTGAATTTGACATTGAGGCAGGAAATGCGAAATCAGAACCAAAATCAAAATCGGCGCGTAAATCGAAGAGAACAAGAAGCAGCAAAGACTAATTATCTGACTTTTTCCGCCAATGCAAACGGTACTTTTGAATATTATAATTTGCCTCGTTTTACTTTCAGCAATCCTGTAAGGGAATTTGATCCGGAAAAAATCCGACTTCTTCGTCAAGAAAAAGATACGATTTGGTCAACTATTCCGTTCAAAACGCAGTGGCTTGATTCTATCCGAATGAATTTTGAACTAAATGTTGACCTAAAAGCAGGCGAAAAATATAAAATAGAACTCGATTCTGCCGCGTTCACAGGAATTTTTGGAAATGTAACGGAGAAAAAAATCTTTAATTTCAACGTTCGCAATTTGGAAGACTATGCAATGCTAATCATCAATGTGGTGCCTTTTGATGAAAGGATAATTCTCCAATTATTGAACGCGAAAGATGAAGTAGTAACGCAGGAAAAAGCTGATCCGGAAGGAACTGTTTTCGACTTCCTTGCACCGGGCGTTTATTTTGTAAGGCTGTTTTTTGATGAAAATGGAGACGAAAAATGGACTACCGGAAATTTTCGAAAACGCCGCCAACCCGAAAAAGTGTATTATTTTGACAAAAAACTCATGCTCCGCGCCAATTGGGAAGTAGAAGAAACATGGGATTACACATCTTTGCCTGTTTTACAGCAGCGGCCGACAGAATTGAAAGGGCAACAAATAAACCATTCTGCTGTTTCGTCGTCAAATAGTAAACGCTAAAAAGAATTAATATGAAGATAAAAGCCATCATTTTAATAACCGGAATTTTCCTTTTTGCAAACATTTTGCAAGCACAAAATTTTGCGTTTAAAGTCGGTGAAAAGCTCGAATACAATATGTATTACAACTTGGGATTTATATGGCTTGATGCTGCTAAAGTAAAATTTACGGTAGAAGAAGATGTGTATGAAGAACAGCCTGTGTATAACCTATTTATGACAAGCGAAACAGTTAAAAGCTTTGCGGTGTTTTACTTCAAAGACACCACTTATTCATATGTCAATCAAAAAACGTTGCTGCCGTATTTTACATATCAAGCAAGCCGCGAAAAAAAATATTTTTCGATAGATAAATACACTTTTCCACAAGATGTTACGCCTTGGCAGGTTTTTTTGGAACGAAAAACTACACGGAATCATACACATAGTATCTTTACTGCCGAAAAGCCTCATTATGATTTACTCAGTACGTTGTACCGTCTGCGGAATATCGATGCAAGCGCGTTGACGGTAAACGAAAAAATTCCGATGCCGATGATTTTTAACGATGGTACTTACGATTTATACATTCGTTATGTGGGCAAAGAGCAAATAAAACTGAAAAATGGAAAAATATATAATGCGTTGAAATTCAAGCCGATGCTTGCTGAAGGAAAAATGTTTGAAAAAGGCGAAGGAATGACAATCTGGATTAGCGACGACGAAAACAAAATTCCGCTGATGGTGGAATCGAAAATGAAAATCGGCTCTGTCAAAGCGATGCTGAGTTCAGAAAAACACATAGCGCATCCGATGAATTCGGAAGTAAAAAAGAAATAAAAATATGAAAAAATTAATCAAAATTCAGTGCAAAAATAACAATGTCGAGAAAGATTATCCGATGGGAATCACGCTTCGTGAAATTCTCGATGATATGAAAATACCGGAAACGAATTTAAAATTTATTGCCGCCAAGGTTAACAACAAAATGGAAGATCTTCATTTTGAATTCTACAAACCCAAAAAAATTGAGTTTGTGGACATCAGCAATTCTTCCGGTATGCGCGTTTATGTGCGCTCGCTGATTATGGTTTTTTATAAAGCTGTTCAGAAGTTGTTTCCAGAGGTAAGCTTGCGCGTGGAACATCCCATTTCAAAGGGATATTATTGCAGGCTCAATAATATCAACCATACATTTACAGACGAAGATATTACGTTGATAAAATTGAAAATGCAGGAAATTATTGCGGCAGATGTTCCATTTATAAAAGTTGAAGATGATTCCGAGAAAGTTATTCAAATGTTCAAAGAATTGGGCAGGCGCGATGTGGTGGAATTGTTGGAATCGTTAGGAGAAAATTATTCCGAATATTACTTGCTTGGGCAAACCATCGATTATTACAACGGCGTTTTGTTGCCGTCAACGAGTTATTTGTCGGTGTTTAATCTCATTCGCTACAAAGACGGCGTTTTGTTGCAGATACCAAAAAAACAAAACCCGACTGAACTTGATGAATATGTTGAACAGGATAAAATGTTTGACGTTTTCAAAGAATATATCGAATGGAGCCAAATCACGAAACTGCAAAACGTGGGCGACTTAAACCGTTTTTTCAAAAAAGACAAAGAGGCGCGTGGCGAAAATACAGGCACGCTGATAAAAGTTTCGGAGGCAATGCACGAAAAACGCATTTCGCTGATGTCGGATATGATTTATTCGCGACGCGCCAACGTGCGCATTGTACTTATTTCGGGTCCGTCTTCTTCGGGAAAAACCACGCTCAGCAAACGACTTTCGATACAGCTGATGGCAAACGGTTTGATGCCTAAAACGTTGTCGTTGGATAATTATTTTATTGAACGCGAGCAAAATCCGCGCGACGAAAACGGCGATTATGATTACGAATCGCTTTACGCATTAGACCTCGACTTGTTTAACACGCAACTTCAACAGCTGTTGAAAGGCGAAGAAGTGGTACTTCCAACCTATGATTTTATTACGGGAACGAAAAAATATTCGTCGAAAAATACGATGAAATTGAAAGAAAATAATATTCTGATTTTGGAAGGAATACACGCCTTAAATCCTGAATTGACGGAGAAAATAGACGATGCACTGAAATTCAAAATATATGTTTCTGCTCTCACAACCATTTCGTTAGACAATCATAACTGGGTGCCGACGACAGATACGGGGTTACTTCGTCGCATCATTCGCGATTATAGATTCAGAGGATATTCGGCACAGCAAACCATTTCGCGGTGGGACAGTGTACGCAGAGGCGAAGACAAGTGGATTTTTCCTTATCAAGAAAATGCGGATATTATGTTCAATTCGGCGTTGTTGTTCGAATTATCAGTACTTAAAAGTCGCGCAGAACCGATTTTGGACGAAGTTCCCAACAATTGCGCCGAATATAGCGAAGCGCACCGCTTGCTCAAATTTCTGCGTTACTTGACGCCGATACGCGAAAAAGAAATTCCTCAAACATCGTTGTTAAAAGAGTTTTTGGGCGGAAGTGGATTTAGGTATTGAGATTCAAGATTCAACGTTCAAGATTTAAAATTGGCTAACGCGACATAATACATTTCAATTTTGAATCTTGAACGTTGAATTTTACTTATAAAGTCCTCTCAAAATTTCAATTTCTTTCTTATATCCGTCTAACTCATCATTAGGCGTTTCCAGCAAAAATGGCAGATTGCGAAGTGCAGGATGGTTAATAATGCGCCCCATTGCCGCTAAGCCAATATTTCCTTCGCCGATTTTTGCGTGGCGGTCTTTATGGCTGCCGAAAGAATTCATACTGTCGTTAAGATGAATGGCTTTGAGTCTGTTCAGTCCGATAACGGCATCGAAATGCGTAAGAACGCCGTCTAAATCGTTGACAATATCATAACCGGCATCGTAAATATGACAAGTATCAAGGCAAACGCCCATTTTGTTGTTCAACTCTACTTCGTCAATTATTTGTTTTAACTCTTCAAAAGTACCACCGATTTCACTGCCTTTGCCCGACATTGTTTCCAACAAAATCATGATGGATTGCTCTTTTGTGATAATACTGTTTAGCGCATCGGCAATTTGTTTGATAGCAGTCGTTTTTTCCTGTCCCGTAGCGCTGCCCGGATGGAAATTATATAAATGACACGGCAGTTGTGCCAAACGAGCGAGGTCGTCTGCCATCATATCGCGTGAGAATTTTCGTATTCCGGAATTGGCAGAGCAAAGATTAAGCGTGTAAGGCGCGTGTGCCAGCAAAGGAGCAAAATGTTTTTTTTCTACTAATTCGGTCAATGCCAGAGCATCTTTTGCATCAATATCTTTTGCGCCACCGCCTCTCGGATTACGGGTAAAAAACTGAAAAGTATTCGCGTTGATTTTTACAGCGTCTTCGCCCATGGCATAAAAGCCTTTGGAAACGGATAAATGACAACCTATATTGAACATAATTTTTTTATTTACGATTTTAGATTTCGGATTTACGATTAATAGCGAGTAAAAATATAATTTTATTTTGACAATCAGGACAAATAAAATTATATTTGAAAAATTTTATATAATTTTTCAATTAAACAATATGTTCTTTAAAAATCGTAAATCAGAAATCTAAAATCGTAAATTATTATGTGGAAATATTATGCGATTCTTTCGGCAATATTTGCCGCGTTGACAGCTATTTTTGCTAAAATAGGAGTAAAAAATGTAGATTCTAATTTAGCTACAGCCATACGCACAGTTGTGGTATTGCTGATTACTTGGGGCATTGTGTTTTTTAGCAAAGGAGTTACTGAAGTAAAAGAAATGACGCGAATGAATTGGACTTTTTTGATTCTTTCGGGCGTAGCCACAGGATTATCGTGGTTGTTTTACTTCAAAGCATTGCAATTGGGCGAAGTTTCAAAGGTTGCTCTTATTGATAAATTAAGTATTGTATTTACTATTTTCTTAGCTTTTATTATTTTGAAAGAACCTGTTAGTTGGAGAGTTTTGCTGGGCGCGCTGTTAATAGCCGGCGGTTCTTTGGTCATTTTATCAGGTAAATAAACAGAACGCAAATGATGCAAAAAGCGCAAATTCTCACAAATTGATAATTATTCTTTGCGAGAATTTGCGCTTTTTGCATTCAAAAAATTTATTCTTTTTCTGTATCAATTGCTCTCCATGTAAAAGCAGCCAATGCCGCTCCTAAAAATGGCGCTACGATAAACAACCATAAGTGAGATAATGCAGCTCCACCTTCAAATATAGCAGGTGCGATACTACGGGCAGGATTCACAGATGTTCCGGTAATTGGAATACAAACGATGTGTATCAATACCAATGACAAACCGATGGCTAAGCCGGCAAATTTGTTGTTGGCGCCTTTCGATGTCGAACCGAATACTACCAATAAGAAAATAAACGTAAATACTGTTTCTGCGATAAATGCGGTAGTTACGCACGAGTATCCGTTGGCTCCCGTCAAGGTTGTTGTAGAGCCCGAATCTTTTGCCAAGAAATACAAAATAGAAGAACCGATAATGGCTCCTACTACTTGGAAAATCATATACATACTGGCGTCTTTGCCCGAAATCTTTTTGTTGATCCACATTCCAAGCGTAATAGCAGGATTGATATGACAACCCGAAATTTTTCCAATTGTGTAAGCCATCGCGATAACTGAAAGTCCAAAAGCGAAAGCAACACCTAATGTTCCAACCTCAGCAAAAGGCTGTGCGGTTCCGGCAAATACGGCAGCACCGCAACCCATAAGAACAAGAACCATTGTTCCAATTAATTCAGCTAAATACTTTTTCATTTTCTTTTTGTTTTAAATTAATACTAAAAAAATTATAAAATTTAATGATAATATTAGACATTTCTAAAGTGCAAATATATTTATTTTATTTTAAAAAGGAAATAAAAGTGGTAAAACTAATATCATTACTACTGCGTAAAGTAACTGCAACGGCAATCCCATTTTTACATAATCCATAAACGTATATCGTCCCGCAGACATAACCAGCGCATTAGGCGGTGTGGCAAACGGACTGGCGAAACACATACTTGCCGCCACAGCTACTGTAAACATAAATGGATATGGACTGACTCCCAATGTTTCTGCCGTTCGCAAAGCGATGGGTGCAAACAACACAGCCGTTGCCGTATTACTTATAAACAATGTAACGCAAGATGTTGCTAAATAAATTCCCGCCATCACTACCATTGGTCCGTATGCGCCGAGATTCGACACAATTCCTTCGGCGATGGCTTTCGACGCGCCGGTGTTTTCCAATGCTATTGCCATCGGAATCATTCCGGCAAACAATACAATACTTTCCCAATTAATGGTTTTGTATGCCGATTCCACGTTGCGCAAACAGCCTGTGAGCACCATCAAAACAGCTGCTATCATCGACGCCATAACAGGTGTTAACCAGTTGAAAACCATCGAAACAACCATCAAAATCATAATCGTAGCCGCTATTGGTGCTTTGTTGCTCAATGGTACTTTATTGGCTTCTTCGGCAGGCTGTCCTATCACTACCCATTCCGTTCCTTCATTGTCTAACTTCTGAATGTTTTTCCATTTTCCTTGAATCAACAACACATCGCCGGCTTGCATTTTTTCGTCTTTGATATGTTGCAAAATATATTCGCCACGTCGTTGAATACCCAAAATGTTTACATTATATACTCTTCGTAAATCGGCATCTTTCACTTGCTTGTTTACAAGTTTTGAGTTAGACATCAGTACCAATTCGGCAATGCCTATTTCGCCAAAATACATATCGCCGTCTTTTGTTTCCGCGTGGTCAGATGACATCAGCGAAAGTTTATTATCGCTCGAAAAATGTTTGATATTTTCCAACGAACCTAATACATACAAAATGTCATCGGCAAGAATAGTACTTTCGGCTCCTGCCACATCTTGATTTACCGTGCGGCGAAAACGGCTGCGAGTGCTGCGCCTAATTTCCAACACGGAAACATTAAATTGTTGCGTAATAGAAAGTTCTTTCAGCTTTTTATTATTGATAAGAGAATCTTCATTCACTTTTATGCGATACAAATTGTCGGCAATTTGATAGTTCTTAATCAGTTGATTAATGGATTTTCCGCCCGAATTTTTCTTTTCTTCTTTCTTATCGCCTTTAACCAATAATTTGGTCATAAACCAAAGTGAAACGGTTCCCAACGTTACGGCAATGACGCCAATCGGGAAAAATGAGAAAAACGACAATCCTTCATAACCTGCATCTACCAACGTGCCATGCACAATTAAGTTTGGTGGCGTTCCAATCAGCGTAAGCATTGCGCCCATGCTGCTCGCAAACGCCATCGGCATAAGCAATCGGCGCACATTGGTTCCTGCGCTTGCCGCCAAGCTTACAACAATCGGAAGCATCAACGCCACTGTACCTGTGTTGCTTACGAATGCGCCCATAAACGACGTTGTTAACATTACGAGGATAAACAATTTCAGTTCGCTTTTGCCTGCCAACGAAACGATTTTCGCGCTAATCATTTTGGCAAGTCCTGTTTGAAAAATGGCGCCACCAACCACAAACAACGCCACCATCATAATGACTATTTCGTTTGAAAAACCGGACAAAGCCTCTTTAGGCGTGAGCACATTAAACAATACCAACGACAATAGCGCACAAAGTGCCACTACATCGGCACGAATTTTTCCCCAAACAAAAAAAGCAGCCGCTACGGCAAGAACAATAAAAGTAATATGCATAATGTTTTAGATGTTTTGCAGTTTTTGAGATAAAAACCGGCTGTCAGAAATCAAATATTTATTTTCTAAATTATCAACATTCAAATTGTAAGATTTTGTTGCTCTTTTGAGAAACAATTTTTTGTAATCTTCGTTCAAATCAAATCCGACAACATCTTTTCCTTTTTGCAAACCTGAAATCAGCGTAGTTCCTGATCCTGCAAAGCAATCAAGAACTAACGAATTTTCTGGGCGACAAAAAGTATCTATCAACTTATCAATCAATTTGATGTTGAAAATTGCTGGGTGTTTAAGTTTCTTTTCTTCTTCGGTTTTGCCTAATTCTCGCCAAATACTGAAAGAATTTTGCAACCACTCTTTACCTGTGAGATTATTTGTTTTATTTACCATTTTTCTGGGTTTAACTTCAAAGATATATTCCACCGTTTTTTGTGGGTTGCCTTTTGTTTGATTTATGCTTTTGTACCTTTTATGGTCTTCGCTGTGAATGTTAAGTTCGCCAATTCTTTTTAGTGTTTGCTCTATCGCTTGTGTTGGGATAATGCCCTCGTTGCTATAACTCAACAATACACATTTTGATTTTGTCGAATTTAATATCAAATCTTCCAAAGCGTTTAACGCTTTATTTTTTGAGGCATAATCGGATTTTTGGTGGTCGTACTTCCGCATACCTGTTTCGCCGTAAATTTCAGGTTCTTTTTCAAACCAACCTTCGGCAATCAGTTCCAAAAGAAAATAATTTGAGGCGTATTGTCGAGAATTATACGGAGGGTCTAAATACAAAATATCGGGATTTATCTCTTTTACCAATTCATTTGCGTCTTGTTTATATGCTTTGTTTTGGTTTTTACTTTCAATAATTTCAACTTGTTGCAAAATAAGAGGATTTAATGCTCGCTTGTCCCAATGCTTCAAGTATGCGCCATAAGTGCCTGAAATGTTACTTACTAAATTAATACTTCTCAACAATGAAGTTATCAAATAGTAATATTCTAACTCACTAATTATTCCTGCATTTCTCCAATCGTTAAAAAAAGTTCTATTCGTGTCTATTTTTAAAGCATTTTCATCCGTAAAATACATTCTACCACCACTTGGGCAGTAATTTTTATAAATAAATCCCTCTTTGAAATCACGATTATTATTAAGAAAGTTGAAAATACTTTGGTTGTTTTTTGCGTGTAATTCTTTTTTTAATTTTTTGAAACTTGGTTGTTCATTTAATTCAATAAAAGTTTTAGAAAGAGCGTACGAAAATTCGAGGTTGTCATTTGCGATTACGGTGTATCCCATTCTTTTAAAATGCCTACCAACCGAACAAGTTCCCGAAAATAAATCCACAAAGTTAGAAGTTCCATTGATACCTGTATTCTTCACAACTTGTTCAATGAAAGGCAACAACTTCGTTTTATTTCCGTAATATCTCATATTTTCCGTCTTTATTTTAGAATACAAAGTTACAATTTTTATTTGTACGAATAAAAGACATAGTGACTTGCATCGTTTTTTATCGTTACATTGCTTTCTTTGGTTTAAATATCTTTTAGAATTTCACACAACAATTTCCAACTATTCTCTACCGACGAAATTTTTACTTTTTCGTTTGGCGAATGCGGATACACAATCGTCGGACCAAAAGAAACCATATCTAATTGCGGATATTTTTCGAGAAATAAACCGCATTCCAATCCCGCGTGAATGGCGCGAATACGAGGTTCTTTATTAAACAACTGAACATAAGAATCGAATGCTGTTTTCAATATTTCGGAATTTGGATTTGGTTTCCAACCCGGATAACCGTCACCGTGCGAAACCGTTGCGCCTGCCAACAGAAAAACGCTTTTGGTCATATACATAATATCACGCTTTGCCGATTCAATGGAACTGCGCTGGCTTGTGGTAACTTCTATGCGGTTGCCGTCTTTCATTTTTACTGAAGCTAAATTGGTCGAAGTTTCCACCAAGCCTTCCATTTCGTTGCTCATCGCCATAACGCCATGTGGACAGGCATACAGCGCATTCAACAATCGGTCTGAAGTGTTTTTGTCAATGCAAAATTCAACGGCATTATCGCTTTCGAGCGATAATGTTAGTTTTGGTTCTTTTACTAATATTTCGTTTTCGATGTCTGCAGTAAAATTATTCAACTCAACGCGTACTTTTTCTTTTTCGCAAAAAGGAACGGCTACAATAGCAGATGCTTCGCGTGCTATTGCATTACGCAAATTTCCACCGTCGATGGAGCAAATACGCAAATTCATTTTTTTATTCAACTGCCATAAATAACGTGTCAAAATCTTATTCGCGTTGCCCAATCCTTTATTTATATCTTCGCCCGAATGTCCGCCTTGCAAACCCGATACAGAAATGTTGAAAAAGAAATAATTTTCCGGTGTTTTTTCTTTGTTATAGTTGAATATGGCAACGGTATCAATGCCACCCGAACACCCGATAAACAATTCGTGTTCGTCTTCTGAGTCAAGATTCAATAGTACATCGGCGCTCAGGAATCCTTTTTGTAATGCGAATGCGCCCGACAAGCCTGTTTCTTCATCAACCGTAAAAAGACATTCCAATTTTCCGTGCGGAATATCGTTAGCAGACAATACTGCCAGCATCATTGCCATGCCGATGCCGTTGTCTGCGCCGAGCGTTGTATCACGCGCTTTTACCCAATCGCCATCAATATAAAGCTTGATTCCTTGCGTATCAAAATCAAAAACAACATTGCTGTTTTTTTCGCAAACCATATCGACATGCGATTGTAAAGCGACTGTTTTTTGAGAAGTATTGCCTGCTGTTGGTTCTTTTATTATCAAGACATTACCCACATCGTCAACTTTTGTTTCCAATTGGTGCGATTTTCCAAATGCTTTTAAATACTCAATTATTTTTCCTTCTTTTTTTGAAGGGCGCGGAATGGCGGATATTTCGGCAAAATATTTCCAAACCGACGAGGGCGAAAGCAAATTAATTGTTGTCATTTTGTTAAATTTGTGAACAAAATTAACAAATGATTCTTACATTCACTATATTTGCAAGTCTTAATTTTTTTAGAAAGTATGTGGGCAACTTTTTTATTAACGTTAATTATTGTTGGAATAGCCATTATCTTTTTGGCTATAAGCATTATAGTGAAAAAAAATGGCAAATTTCCCGAAATTCATATCGGGAAAAATAAAGCAATGAGGGAAAGAGGTATCAAATGTACCGCCACACAAGACAGAGAAGCACAAAAAACCAATAAAAAATAAAAGTATGAAAAAACTATTGATTATTACGAATGTCGTATTATGTGTTCTTTTCCTTTCGTGTAAGGAAAATAAAACGACAGATACTAATGCGAAACACGATTTCAGTTTTGTATCCGATTCTACCGCGAATGTGCAGCTTCCCGTGGCGTTTGTCCATACCGATTCTATCTTGACAAAATATGAATTTGCCATTCGCGAAGACGAACGATTAAAAAGAAAACAAGACGATTCGCGTTTGTCGTTAACGCGTCAGGCTCAGCAATTTGAAAAAGATGTGATGGATTTTCAGCAAAAAGTACAATACAATGTTTTTACGCCGCAACGTGCGCAAGAAGAAGAGGCGCGCTTGATGAAAAAACAGCAAGAATTGCAAAATTTGGAAATGAAATTAGCTGACGAGCTAATGGCTGAACAGCAAAAAATAAATAAACAGTTGAAAGATTCGCTCGATTTTGCGTTGAAACTTTATAATGCCGAAAAAGGTTATCATATTATCTTTGGCAATAATGGTATTGTAAATACTATTTTACTTGCTGATGATAAATACGATATTACGAACGATGTGATTGAATTAATGAATTCGAGATTCAAAGCAAAATAAGAATTAAAGTAATCAATAAAACAATTGTCTCCAATAAAATCTGATTTTATCGGAGACAATTGTTTTATAAAGTCATATTTTAGTTTACCTACAGAATTTTTTTGTTGAGCACAGACTATATCCGAGCATCAATTCATGTGTTGAATAACTGTGACTTACGAGCTTGTTCAAGTCCAAGTTGAGCGCATATCC
>Ga0099364_10001645_pt1 | contig 36473 bp, 28 predicted proteins | sample TergutTh196P3_FD_73070 | JGI IMG/M metagenome (GOLD analysis project Ga0099364, IMG submission 73070) | Microcerotermes parvus P3 segment gut microbial communities from Pointe-Noire, Republic of the Congo - Th196 P3 | ecosystem: Host-associated > Arthropoda: Insects > Digestive system > Gut ... | reverse complement strand
AATTGAAAAAAGAATGATTAAACAAATTGAAAAAAGAATGATTAAACAAATTGAAAAAAGAATGATTAAACAAATTGAAAAAAGAATGATTAAACAAATTGAAAAAAATGATTCAAAAATAAATAAAAAGGTCTTCGAGTTTTTACCCGAAGACCAACCTATCTTATACGTTTTTTGTTTTTCCCGTTTTTTTCCGTTTTTTTACGTTTTTTAGACGTTTTTTGTACGTTTTTTAAGATAAGTCTTATTGAGATGAGTCAATAAGCGCATTGTTTTGGATTTCAAATGTAACGGTTTGACCGTTAATGTTTATTTTATAAATTCCATCTTCCAATTGGGTGAAATCACCCAAAATGAAGTCTTGTGTCACCCATTTGATGTCAAGGGTCATAACATTGCCGGCGGTTTTTATCGGAATATAGAGGTCATATTCGTTGTTACCGGATTTGACAAGGTTTGCGGTATCCACACTTTGGGAACCGGAAATTGCCGTTTTCACGCTGACGATAATGTTTTTGCCGTCTGCTTTAATTTCGGCGTTTACGATCGGCGCCGGCATGAATGTTGTCAAAACATCGTCTTCAATCATAAAGGCATATTTCAATCCCTTGTCTTCATTCATGACAACGTTGTATTTTTTTCCATTTTCGAAATCATTCGCTTTGCCGAGAACAACCTCAACCGTTTCATATCCGAGGTTCTTTGTATTCGGTCCTTCTTTTGTAATGACAGGCACATACACTTCAACATTGTTTGCGTTTAATTTCACAGTAATGTTTTCTTTATCAAGAGTTTGGGCATATGTTCCTTGAAGGATAATTTGAATGACGGCAATAATATTTCCATCTTTTTCATAAATAACAACAGAGTCAATACATCCCGAGGACATCGTCGATTTTGGTGAAGGAGCGATGTCAGCGTTTATTTTTTCCAAACAGCCACCGGCACTGGTGAACAGCAAAGCAACGGCAAGTAAAGAAAAGAGTGTTAAGATTGATTTTTTCATTTTTCTATCTCCTATTGAGTTCATTTTTATTTTATCATTTTCTTTTGGTGGTTTTTGCCACATTTAACTTCTCTATTTTTTACCGAAAAATTGCCGTTTTTAATTTTCGTTTTTTGTTTATCGGTTCATGAATAAACTTGCGTTTTTCATTTTTTGAAACATTTTATTGGTGGTTTCGTACATACATTGAAAAAATTTTGAATGACAAATTTTTCATCAAATCATAATTTATGTTTATAGCTTATAACGATTCCTTTAAATTCAAATTGAGTTGAAGTTATAATTTTTATTTCAGTTCGACCGATTCGTAAAAAACGATCTTTGTTTATGAATAATTTTTTTACCGAGAGTACGCCGTTTTTGATTTACGTTTTTTGTTTCTCGGTTTTTTAATGATTTACGTTTTTCAATTTTATTTTCAATTTTATTTTTTCTGTTTTCATTTTTTATTGAAATTATTTCATTAGCAATAGCGCTTAATTTCAATAAGTTGAAAAATTTTAGAGTTATTTTAATTTTTCAGTAAATTAAAAAATATTCTAATAACTTATAACCATTCCTTTAAATTCAAATTGAGTTGAAGTTATAATTTTTATATCAGTTCGACCGACATGTAAAAAACGATATTCGTACATTCTAAAAATAATTAAAAAATAATCAAAAAAATAATCTAAAAACGATCGGCGCTTATTTATACATCTATTATGTTATAGTTTTAAAAAATCCTCCATTCGGATATTTTGGTGCATGATATGTTAGCCAAAGGCAGTAAACAAGTTTTTCTTTTTTTTGGATCAATTGCTCTCATCTTTTCCGTCATTCACTTGTTGTCGGGGAAATACTTTTTTCTTTATGCATGCGTTTTTTGTCTTTTGTTTTTTGTCTTTTCTTTTTATTTCTTCAGAGATCCTGAAAGAAATGGTGAAATCAGTTCATATCATATGCTTTCTCCGGCAGACGGGCGTGTTGTGGCAATAGACGGCCATAAAATTTGCATTTTCATGAATATGACAGACGTTCACGTTAATCGCATTCCGATGGACGGAGAAGTTCTTTTGACGCAGCATTCCAAAGGATCTTACTTCCCCGCATTTTTAAAAAGTTCTAAACACAACGAGCGATTGACAACGAAATTAAAAACCCCCCACGGTTTCATTGAATTGGTTCAAATTGCAGGATTTGGCTTTCGAAGAATCCACTCATATATTCATGCAGGAGATGCCGTTTCTCAAAATCAGAAGTTTGGAATGATATTGTTTGGCTCAAGAGTTGACGTCACGATTCCCGAATCTTTTGAGATTCATGTCCATAAATATCAAAAAGTGAGAGCAGGCGTCTCTATTATTGCGTCTTTAAAAGATTCGGAAGTTGAAGAGGACGGTAAATCCTGCAAATTCGATTAAATTTTTTGTGAGTCATTCCCTTGACGAAAAATAAAGCCGAGTCCGAAGAATATATAAAGAACGTGCGTTAATTTAGGAATGTGTTTCATCTTTTAAAAGCGCCTGATTTTGTCTCAATTCTGAATCTTATTTTTGGAATGTGTGCCATCTTTTTTGCTTTCAGCGATGCATTCAGTTATGCAGCGATCTGCCTTTTGATGGCAGCTGTTGCCGATGGTGTAGACGGCTATGTTGCTCGAAAAACATCGGGAGGACCTCTTGGAGCGCATATTGATTCTTTGGCAGACGCCATTTCATTTGGTGTTGCACCGGCTTTATTGATTTACTGTATGAGCATTTCCCCGATCTCAATTGTGTTTATTTGTTTCTATGTCATTTGCGGTGTTCTCAGATTGGCGCGGTACAATGCTTTTCCATCTAAGACCCCCAAATATTCCGGTATTCCGATTACAGGGGCATGTGTCTTTATTGCGTCATCCGTTATTCTTTTTATGGGATTGTCGCACATTGTGACCGTTCCTTATTCAATGGAGTTCTTCTACATTTCAATGTTTATTTTATCCTTGCTGATGATCAGCACCATTCCTTATTCAAAAGCCATGAAGACATCTACTTTTTTGGTTTTGATCTTTTTGTTTGCCACAACAATTCTTTCTGTTTTTATTGACAGCGTTTATGTTTTGATTTTCCCGATTTTTTTGTTCTTTATCTTATTACTGTATCTGTTTTCTCCGCTTCTCGGACTTGTCCGAAAAAAGGAAACAATTGATGTTTAAGAAATATAACGGTGATTCAATTATAACGGTGATTCAATTGTCAATTTCAGACCGTGATCAGGCTTTGTTTGAAGCGGGCATTAAACTTGGCGCCCTTTATCATCAATTTATCGGGACGCCGCTCACTCTTGAAGGAATCCCCGCTCTTGAAAAAACCATTGAAGAAAGCATCGGCGCTCAGCCTTTTACAGAGCAGATTCAAGTCCGCATCAATCCCGCTCTTGTAAAAAAAGAACTCAATGATGTGTTTCAATACACGGAATTGAAAGGGTCAATGCTTTTTGTAACGCTTCGTGTTCGTTACAATACGGCTACCGTCACAGCGATTTTAGAATATGATGAGCGATTAAATTATCCACTCATGAGAATTCACGACATTCAAAACGATTAAGTAATTAATGCCACCCATTTCCGAAAAATCGTATGACATCATATTATTAATTAACTGAGTCATCAATTTCCGGAAAAACGTGTGTCAGCAGTTGGTATGATTCGGTCAGTATGATTTGGAATATAATATAAATCGGAATGCTTAAAATCATTCCAAGCGGTCCAAACAACTGTGCAAAAATAAGAATCACCAAAACCGTTGTTAACGGATTTAAACTTACTTTTCCTGAAATCATAATCGGTATAAAGTAAATATTGTCAATAACCTGAACGGCGACACAAACAATAAATGCAAATATTGCCACTTTCCATCCGATCGCTAAACCGATGATGGTCGGCGGAATGGATGCAATGATCGGGCCGATATAAGGAACATTATTCAATAGCCCCATCATAATTCCCAAAAAGAGCCATCCCGGCAGTCCGATAATGTAAAACCCGATGCAAGAAAGAAGAGCCATTCCGATGGATTCAAGAATTTTTGCAATGAAATAGTTATTGGATTGAACCAATATCGCTGAAGCTGTTTTTTTGAACTCGCCTTGAAATTGAACCGGCACCAATTTCATTATCTCTTTTTTAATTTTTTCTTTATCCGTGAAATACAAGCTAAACAATATCGGATAAATTAAAACCATACACAATGCGTAATATAATAATTGCGAAACAATTGAAGTGATGACCAAACCAATTTGATTGATCAGGTTTTCTATGTAAAGATGAAGTTCATCAACGATTGACTCCGGCAAAACATTCATAAATTCCAATAGCATGGAAAATCCTCGATTTACCATTTCTTGAAGATTGGGCAGCGTCAAAATCAAAGCCATCAAGTGCTCAATTTGTATCATGATGAGATAAATGAGAGCAGATATCAAAATCAAAAGAAGTGCAATTGCAAGTGCATATTTTTGTTTTCTTGTGAAGTTGGTTGTATATTTATTAAAAATTCGACTTCCTTTATCTACAAGAGCAAGTAAACAAATTCCCAACAGAAGAACGATAAAAATTTCCTGAAAATAAAAGAGAACGATAATAATCCCGCACAAAATTAAAAATATGGCAGCCATGAAGACCCAAACTTTTTTATTTGTCGTCAGCGGCAAAAACGATATTTTGTTCATATCGTTTCTCCGTTTTTTATTTTGCAGGAGCATATATATTTATACACGCCTCATCCTATATATAAATGCAACATTTAAGACATTACAGACTGTTTTTATTTCATTTTTCGGAAGTCTTATTTTTTCTTTTTTCCATCTTCTTTTATTTTTTGAATATTCCATCTTCTTTTATTCTTTGAATTTTTCATCTTTTTTTTGAAAATATGAACGTATCAAAGGAAATATTTAAATTCAAATGTCCGATTCAAATAATCAAGAAAAGAGTTTTCATTTAAATTTTCATTAAGTTTCATGTAATTTTTCATTTATTTCATTCACGGCAATTTCGGTGGTTTCTTTGTTTATTGAATTTAAAAATCAGGTTCAAAAAATTTTAAGCGAGGCGGCGTCCTCTCTGGGATATCAGATAAAAGAAGAAGATGTTTCTTTTGAGGTTTCCGAACATGCGGATTTGGCGACGCGTCTGGCTTTTCAGCTTATGGACAAAAAAGGAAATCCGGCAAAAATTGCGGCAGATTTAGTGGCTGCCGTTTCTCAGGATCAATTGAAAAAAGCCGACTTGATTGGAAAAATCATCTCTCAAGGTCCTTATATTAACATTTTTGTTTCTGATAAATATCTGTCTCAAACGGTTGCAAATGCCATTGCTGCCAAAGAACATTTCGGTTCCGGAAAGCGTAAAGGAAAAGTTCTTTTAGAGCATACTTCTGCTAACCCAAACGGTCCGCTTCATGTCGGTCATATTCGAAATGCCATCCTCGGCGATACGCTTTCCAGAATTTTGAAAAAAGCCGGTTATGGTGTTGAAGTTCAATATTATGTCAACGACATTGGCCGCCAGATTGCTGTTGTTTCATGGGGCTGTTCTAAATATGAATTGAATCTGTCCTTAAAACCCGACAATGCAATTGTCGATGTTTATGTAAAAGCCAATGCGGATATCGCAAACGATGAGTCGATATACCTTCAAATTGAAGGTCTGATGCAAAAAGTCGAATCCGGTGACATTGAAACAATTGATAAATTCACAAAAGCTGTTGATTTGGCTTTAGCCGGCATTCAAGAAACGCTTTTGTTCATGAATGTCAAGCATGACACATTTGTCCGCGAATCTCAGTTTATCCAAAACGGTGCCGTTTGGAATATGATTTCCAATTTGGAAAAAACGGGCCGTGCAAAAGATGACAAAGGCGCCCTTGTCGTCGATCTTTCGGATTTCGGTTTTGAAAAGACACTCGTGATTCGTCGGTCAAACGGCACATCTCTTTATACGACACGAGATTTGGCTTACCACGAATGGAAAGCCCCTCAATGTGACCGTGTGATTGATGTTTTTGGTGCAGACCACAAATTAATTTCGGGACAGTTGCGTGCCGCTTTAAAAATACTCGGCATTAAAGTCCCCGAAGTTGTTATTTTTGAATTCGTCTCTCTCCCCGAAGGCTCTATGAGCACACGCCGTGGGGTTTTCATTTCCGCCGACGATCTGCTTCATGAAATGGTTGACAAAGCATATGAAGAAGTTGACAAACGCCGCCCCGAAGAATCAGAAGATTTCAAACGCAGCGTTGCAAAAATGGTCGGCATCGGCGCCGTTCGTTATGATATTATTAAAGTTTCCGCCGACAAATCGACCGTTTTTGACTGGAAAACAGCGCTTGATTTTGAAAAGCAGAGCGCACCGTTTATTCAATACGCACATGCCCGATCTTCCAACATTTTGGCAAAAGCGGCAGAAAAAGGCATCATACCAAAGAGCGGCATCCAAGAAGGATTTGCCGATTATTCCCTCTTAATTGAACCGCATGAAACCGCTTTAATCAAACGCATTGCCCAATTTGAGCAAAAAATTGAAGAATGTGCCAAAGACCTTAAACCGCACACATTTGCCATTTACGCACGCGAGCTGGCAGATGATTTAAACCAATTCTACCGCTATGCCCCGGTATTAAATATTGAGGATGCCGATTTAAAGAAATCAAGACTGGCGTTGGTTTTTGCTGCAAAAACAGCCCTCTCCAATGCCCTTTCCGTTCTTGGAATTGAGGCGCCGGAGTCTATGTAATCGAAAACAGAAAAATTGTTTTTCCTTTTTTGTTTTCTTTTTTTCCATTTTTTTCCTTTTTCCATTTTTTTCCTTTTTCCATTTTTTCCTTTTTCCATTTTTTTCTTTTCTTTTCATTTCCCCTTCTTTTTAGAAAATGCTTTATCTTTTTGTTTCCATGGGATACATATGACTGAAATTCTTTTTGATGATATTGGGAGTTTTCCGCTGCCGTCTCCAAATTCCAAATCTGCCGTCAGCGAAGCGGCTTTTAATCGAAATGAAGATGGTATTCTCTTTTTGATTTTATCTCAGATTTTTGAAATGAAAGTCAAAGCAGGCGTTCAAATTCCGACTTATCCGCAGGTTCGAGACATGACGGAACAATTCTTAAGGCCGATTCGCAATGAAAAAATGTGGGAAACCCCGTTTGAATTAAAAGAAAAATTTGCAGAAACGGTAGAGACCATCGCTCTCGAATCTTTTTGCCAAAGATTAAAAGAGGAAACGGGCGAAGTCCCCAAAATCCGATACTGTGTCACCGGACCGACCGAACTGTTTTTGAAGGAATTCGGTGGCTCTTCTTATAGTGACATTTATCAACTGTTTGCAAAAAATGTGAATACTTTTGTTAAAAAAGCAATGAAAGATGCGAAACACTTTAAAATTTCAACCGTTTCAATTGACGAGCCAAGCATCGGCATCAATCCTGAGTTATCTCTCCCCGCAGACGAAATTGTAAAAGCATTATCAACCGCCGGCGATTACGCATGCAAAAACGGAGCAGATGTTCAAATTCATATTCATTCGCCGCTTTATTATGAACTCGCCTGCCAATCATCTTCCATCAATGTGATCGGAATGGAGTCCGCAGCAACGCCGTCTTATGCCGACATGATTGACAAAAAAACGCTTGAAAAATATGACACATTCGTCCGCGCCGGCATTTCAAGAACGGATATTTTCAACATGGTCGGCACACTCAACGAAAAATACGGCGGCAATGTTTGGGAAAACGAAGCCGTTCTTCGTGAGATTACAACAGAAATTGAAACGCCGTCTGTCATTGAAAAAAGATTGGCTCATTTGTCTAAAATCTTTGGCGGCCGCATTAAATACGCCGGTCCTGACTGCGGATTGGGCTCTTGGCCTTCTTATGATTTAGCATCGTCCCTTTTAAAAAATACGGGTGAAGCGATCCGATCTTTTAATCAAAAGCAGGAATAAGATAAAAAAGACAGAAATGAAATAAAAATAAAGGTGCTTCATTCATGGCTCATCATCGCAAAAAAAACAAGGATTTGTCTAAAAAAATTGCCGAGGAGCGTATCCAACGCCTTTTTGAGCTGGCGGAACAAAATTTTCATGATAATCCGACACGAACACATCGTTATGTCATGTTGGCGCGCCTCATTTCAATGCGTTACCGTGTTCGTCTCACCCGCGATGAAAAACGCAAAATTTGCAAACACTGCTATCATTATCTGGTTCCGGGAAACAATTGCCGCATCCGGCTCAAAGGACAAACTGTTTTAACAACATGTTTGAATTGCGGCAAACAAAGCCGTTATCCTTATTCTGAAAAAAGCGGCTCATCCAAATCATTTGAACCATCGGGCTCCGATGTTTGATTGATCAATTCTGATGATAATTTGTCGGAACCTCCCGATGATTGATCTGTCAGTACGGCTTGATTTATTAAAATCATCAGAGTCTTTAGTGCCTGATTTTTATTTTTGAACGCGATGTTTCTGAAAAGCACCATCATAATAAACAAAAACAGTCACTTCTGCCCCTTTTTCATAATCACGCAATCGCTCGGCATGAATTTTGGGGATGTGTTTCAATTTGTTTTTTTCAAAATAAGTTGTTACGGCTTTCAAAAATTCTTTTTCCTGCCGGATGTATCCTTTTTCATAAGCAAAAGTTTCATCAAAAATATCTTCTGCCTCTTCGTTTTTTATTTCTGTTTCATAAAATCCGTGCTCATTTAACCCACTGATTTCTCTCCAATCATAAGTTCCGTTTTGATCGACTTCTCTATGAATCATATATGGATAAATTCGGCAAATGGAGGGGCGATTTTCATATATTTGGCAGCGGTTGTCTTGCAGAAAAATACAGCTTCCACTTTCATCATTTTGTGTTTTTAAACTGTAGCCGGAAACATAAAAATTACCGGATTGGTCACAAAAATCAAAATAAGGAGACGGCATTAGCGCATCGGATCCTTTTACTATCAGAATGCGGGCAACATCCTCTTTGAGCAGATAGACATGGTCATTGAAAGCACGAGTACAGCATTTGCCGCATAAATCACATTCAAATCCGACATCTTGAATCACTTCAATGAATTTTTCTTTCGGATACATTAAAAGCGCTTTTTCCTCATCGTTGAAATATTCCAAATTTGATGCTGCTTTTTTCATCACAAGAAAAAAGCTTTTTATCTTTTAAAGGTAATGTCAGAGTGCATACCGCGCGGAAGGAAGTTTTGAACGATTCGATTTAAAACATTAGAATTTGAAATGTTTGAATTTGAAACATTCGAATTTGATTTTTGGAAGTTAATCTTTTTTCTTTAAAACGTAAGGTTTATATCACTCAAATGGTGTTATAGTCAAACCTTGATTGTTTTGATAAAAGTCTTTTCAATTATCATTTAAATAATTTTAAAAATCATAAAACAGAGTTGTCGGCTGATTCGCAGGCAATTTTCAGATTAATTTAACATTCATCAAATAATAAGAAAATATGAAATAAAACATAATATGGAGGAATGATTGTGGGCAAAACAGGTAGCATTGTCTGGGTTAAAGTTAAAGGAAGAAAAGGAAACGCAAAAAAAATTGAAAGCGGATTGAGCGCAAAGGCTCACCCCGGACCGGCACAAAGATTTACATCCGCAGGTTACAAAAGAAAATACTTAAAGAGATCGCCAAAGGCACTCGCCAAATAATCTCTTTTATTTTTTACTTTTTTTTAGTTCATTTTAAACGTTTTTTGACATTTTTTGCAGTTTTATCTTCATTTAAATGTCGTGTTTTTTGACATCTTTCACACGTTTTTTCATCTTCATCTGATGTTAATAATTCTTCAGGAACAACGATATTATCAGCATTTAAAATGAAATAATATAATGTTTTATACAAAAATCCGAGAACTTGTTGTGAAATATATCGTGCTTCTATTCCGGTTTCATTCTTTTTGATTGCAATTGCTTTTTTTGTGTCTGATATAATAACGCAGCTTTGATGCACAATATGGCTTTCTTCTAAATCTTTTAAAAGCGGGTAAATATTTTTTGGAAAAATTCGAATCGGAATCGGAAAGTTTTCAAATCCTGATACATTTTCAGAAAGAATCCAAACATCTTTTTTTTTGCTGACGTCGATTAATTCGTTTTTTATGTCTTGCAATATATCGGGGGCGCGAGATAAAATAATCAAATGATTTTTCGTTTCGTCAAAAAGCTCTGCTAATTTTTTCCGAATTGTCCATTCACTTCGAAGATACCACATGGAAGCCGCATTATCATTCAAATCGTCATGAAATGACGTGATGTCCATTTCTTCAAAATCTTTCAGGATCGAACCTGCTGTTTTTTCATAATCTTCATGAAGCATTTGGACCAAATCTTTCGGATCTGTCGGCTTATAATGAGTCGGGGTTCCGTGAATCATTTCAGCGTATTTTTTTTCAATCAGGCTGTTGACAACTTCATATATTTTTGCACGCGGAATTTCTGTTACGGTATGCAATTCGCGTACACCGGGCTCCCCAAGCAAGACAAGACCAATATAGGCTTTTGCCTCATTCTCCGACAATCCAAATTTTTTTAAATTGGATACAAGCTCTGTATTTTTCATTTCGTTTTCTCCAAAAAAACATGAGATTTTATCTTATGCTTTTATGTTTTAAAAATTTGTTCCTTTTAGAGTAACAACAAGTATTAATACATTCGTGCGTTTGATTATGCGTCTTAAATGCGTTCCTCTAAAAATAGTAATGTGTGAGGTCTTTTTATCAGGTGGTTCTTCTTGTCTTTACAGGAGATTTTTAAAAAATCGGGTGAATTTGCTGTTGCACACCGACGTCTGTTTTTCATCGGCTTTATTTTGCTGATTCTCGTCAGTATGTACGGATCCACTCTTATCACCATGTATTCCGGTTTAGATACTTATGTTAAAAAAGAATCGCAGATGTATCAGGATTTGGATCACTTCAGCCGCATGTTTAGTGAATCATCGATCGTTATTATGATTGAGGGAAGTTTGGTTAAAGACCCTGAGGTTTTGAAAAGCTCTGATCGGGTTGAAAACATTGTCAAGGATGTGCCCGGCATCAAGGCTGTTGTTGCCCCGTCAACACTCATCAAAGCCACAAATCTTCAAATAACCGGAAGAAGTGAAATTCCGCCAACCATTGAAGAAGTTCAATCGCTCATCGACTTAAGTCCCGCCCCTTATCAATACATGATCATTGATGAGACACATTCCATCATGCTGGTGACTTATGGTGGCGATTTGACTGAAACTCAGCAAGCAGATATTTTAGCCGCCGTTAAAGATGCGGTCGCATTTGCCTCTTTTCCACCCGGATATAATATTATTGTCACGGGAGAAGCCGCATTAAACGAGGACATGAATGCCGAAATGTCAACAAGCATGGGCATTTTGCTTATGCTGTCTCTTTTGTTGATGATTGTTGCCCTCGGTTTTGTCTTTAAGGGCGTTCGCTGGAGATTTTATCCATTCGTTGTCATTGTTTTTGGTCTCATTTACACATTTGGTTTCATGGGTTTTTCCAAAATCAATATGACAATGGTTTCAATTGCCGCTTTCCCGATTTTAATTGGCCTCGGCATTGATTACGCGATTCAATTCCATAACCGTATGGAAGAAGAGTATCGAAAAGGACATTCCGGAAAAGAAGCGATTATTGCAACATTTCAGTATACGGCGCCGGCTGTTTTGACAGCTTTGATTGTGACATGCGTCAGCTTTTTGTCATTGCTGACTTCTGCCATTCCGATGATTCAGGATTTTGGAAAATTGCTGATTGTCGGATGTGTTTCTTGTTATCTTGCCGCTTTATTCGTCGGCGTTCTTTCCGTTTATTACATGAATAAGGTGTCTGAAAAAATTGAGAGAAAGGAAAGAGAAACGGGAAAAAAGAACCCATTGAGGCGTTTTTTTAAAACTGTTTCAAAATCCGGAAAAATAGGCTCCGGTCAGTCCGGTTACGATCAATCCGGTTTCAATCAATCCAACTTCAGTCAATCCGGTTCCAACAAATCCGACTTCAGTCAATCCGGTTCCAACAAATCCGACTTCGGTCAATCCGGTTCCAAATCTTCCGTATCCGATAATATCATCACAAATACAATAAACCGCATTATCAATTTTACATCAAAGCATAAGAATATCATATTTGTTGTTGCGATTATTACAGGCAGCTTGGGCTTTTATGCTGATTCTACAATTCCGGCTGAGACGGATTTTAAAACATATATCCCTCAAGATATGCCGGCGTTGATTAATTTCTATCATATGGGTACGGTGATGGGCGGATCTGATGCAATTAATATTATGATTTCGACTTCCGACATTGCGTCGCCTTATGTTTTGAAATGGATGGATGAATTTGGGACATACGAATCTCAAAATCACGATTATGTTTTAGGTGCGAGCAGTTTGGCGTCTGTTGTTAAGGAAGCAAACGGCGGTGTTATTCCGGATACGCGCGAAGAAATTCAAGCGATTTATGATCAGCTTCCCGAAAGTGTTATGAAACAATATTCTTACGGGAACTCCTTGTTGCTGTTAAATTTAAACATCGGCTCTGCGACGTCGGATATGCCGATGGACGGGATTAAAACATTGGTCTCAATCATTCGAGAGGATATTGCTTGGCATCAATTGCCCCCGGGAACAACGGCAACAATCACCGGAAGTACAGTTCCGTATACAGAGCTGTTAGGGTCTTTGCTGACCGGCCGTGTTCAGCAAACACTCTTGGGTATCTGTTTCATGTTCCTGACATTGCTGGTTATTTACAGAAATTTCTTTAAAGCCTTTGGTCCTGTCATTACAATTATTTTAGTGATCGGATGGTCCGGTCTTGTTATGTATGCCTTTAATATTCCTTACACACCCATGACATCCGTGATGGGATGTATGATTTTAGGAGCCGGCACGGAATATTCCATTTTGCTCATGGAGCGTTTTTATGAAGAGAAAGGTCATGGTCTTTTGGCGGCAGACGCCATGAGAACGGCGGTGACAAGCACAGGAATTGCGCTCGTTGTTTCCGGTACCACAACAATATTTGGATTCCTGGCGCTGGTCGCATCTGCCTTTGGAATTGTCTCAAGCTTTGGAGTTGTGACGGTGATTAATATGCTAATGACATTAATCGCCTCTTTCTTCATATTCCCGCCTCTGATGCTCACTTTTGACTCCATTCAGGAAAAAGGGCTTAAAAGAATATTGGGTGGCTTTGTGAAAAAGATAGCTTCTCCGTTTACGGTAAAGTCCCGGGAGATGATTTAATGAAAAGAATGCATGTTTCATATCATAGAAAGTTTCATCATCATAGAAATAAACAAAAAGATGATTTTATGGCTCTTGTTAAATCAACGCCGACATCAGCATTCTTCTGTATGTTTGCAACTGTATTGATCTTGTTTTCTCTTTGCCAGCCGATAGCTGCTGAAAGTCTCATCCCTGTGATGCCGTCGGATACACTGGATTATTATACCGGCTACGGCGAGCCTGAGCTTTCTGCTTCTATTCGCGGCAGCAACGAATTTAACAAAGGCGAATCAGCCACCGTTCAGGTTTCTTTGGTTAATAAAGGGGTTTTAAAAGGCGTTTATTACAAAGAATATATATCAACCCCGGCGCTGGGTGTTTCGGATTATTATATACAGGAAGTTGATGTTAATAACGGCACAACAACTTATAATCTTACTCAAGCCATTGCTATCGAGGATTATGTGGGTTACATATCCGCTTCCACATTATCAAATGCTCATCTTCAATTGGCTGCCGTTGAAATGAGACTTGAAGCCAACCGAATCAATGCCGAATCTTTAAATATCCAATTCCAATGCGACAGCCCGTTTATTGAGATTGAAACCGGAAAAGAGTACGTTTTCATAAATTCGCTAAATAATGGTTCCAGCAGTACGGTTTCTGTTCCGGTCCGCATCAGTCCGAATGCGCCGGCAGGCGAATATTTGCTGAATGCAACAATTGATTATTCTTACCCTTCAAACGTCAAAATGTTCAAAGTCGCCAACGCAACCGATGGTTTTACAACATTTTTGTATTCCGATTCGTATATTCAAGAATATCAGAAAAGACAGATCCAAATTCAAATTCCGTTTTACGTCGCCTCCGGTCCGGTTTTTGAAGTAACAAATGTCGAAGGCATATTAGATGCCGGCAGGACAAAAACTGTCTCTATTACTTATACAAATATCGGAGATGAGATGGCTTATAATGCAGAATCCAAGATTGATATGATGTATCCGCTGAGTTCTTCAAGTAATAAAGGATTATTAGGCGACGTTGCACCCGGACAGTCTGTTACAATTAATTATCCTATCACATCCCATTCCTCAGCCATGCCTAAAATTTACGGAATCAACTCCAATGTCAGATACTACGATGACAATGATAAACTGCAAATCACACCGGGATTGAAAATAAATGTTGAGTTGATCGAGAGAAATACAATTTTGACATTTAAAAACATATTAATCGGCACTTTTTTACTTGTCTTTTTGTCTTTGGGTGCTGATTATTACAAAAGCCGAAAGAAAAAGAAAGGCAAAGACTCATGATTTATATTTATCATTCATCGTCAAAAAATAAAGCATATAAAAATTATCCACTTCAATCGACTCAATATCAAAATTCAATTCAATATCAATTCAATATCAATTCAATATCAATTCAATATCAATTCAATATCAATTCAATATCAATTCAATATCAATTCAATATCAATTCAATATCAAAAGAGTGGTTTTATGCCAAATTCAAACCAAAAATATGTATCTATCGCCATAATATTGCTGATTGCCATGGCTTTTGTTGTTCCGACATCATTCGGGGCGACAGCCAATCAAACTTACTATGGGGACTTGGGATCAAATTACTATTCTTTCTACGGCTCTCCTGATATCCATGCTTCCGTTCAGGGAACGGGCGAGTATAACCGTGGAGAATCATCCGTTGTTTCGATCGTTTTATCCAACAAAGGTGTTTTGGAGGGCTTTAAAACAGAAACAGAAGTTAAGGGAACCGGTGCAAATGAGCAATTAAATGCGACGCTTCAAAAAATGGAAGTTGAAAATATAGCTGTTATTTTAGATGCGGTCGGCATAACGGCAACACTTGAATCCAATGTTTCCGGAATCACTGTTAAAACAGGTCCTCAAGAAGCCGGAAATTTGAAGTCGGGGAGTACCACATCCCAGCCTTTGAAATACACACTTGATATCCAAAAAGATGTTCCTGCAGGCGATTATGAATTGACGCTGAAAGTCGCTTACAAGCATTTGAACAATGTTATTTTCAGCGGCGATCCGATTGTCGGCCTTGGCGGTTCTTATGCGGGCGTGAAAAATCTCAACGCGTCTTATTGGTACAATGAAAATGTCACCCGTGAAATTCCAATTAAAATCACAATCAAACAGGCAACCCAATTTGAAATTGTGAATGTGGAACATTCATTATCTGCCGGCAGCAGTGGTATGCTGTATGTGACTTACAAAAACAGCGGTGAGGAGCCGGCTAAAAACGCTGTTGTCCGCCTCAGCACAGCCACACCCTTTAGTACAACGGATGACCAATCACACCTTGGGACCGTCAATCCCGGAGAAACTGCCGTTGCCAAATTCAGAATCAGTGTTGCCAAAGATACAGTTGTTTATGACAAATTGTATGCCATCAACAGCGAAATCCTTTATGAAGACAATTACGGACATCAAACCATTGCCGGTCCTCAAAAGGTTGAAGTGACCATCTTAGAGGAGCCGTTTTTTAATACGCAGACAATTCTGATTCTTATCGCTGCTGCCATTATTCTCATTGCCGGCGGTGCTTATATTGTTTACAAAAAAAGACAGAGTAAAAAACAAGGCTAAAAACACTCAAAAAACATTGGAAAAGAAACTCAGCAGAGTTTTCTTTTCGTTTCTTTTTTTAGATTTCATTCTTTTTTTAAGTTCCATTCTTTTTTTAAATTTCATTCTTTTTTTAAGTTTCATTTTTTTGAATCTTGTTTCTGTTTTTTAACTTTTTTCATTTTTTAAAATTCAATATCGACATCGTATATTTTGCTTGGATTTTTTTGATGGATGTCCCAAAATGGTTCTTCACCATATATTTCAATGAGTTTTTTTGTTTTCTTCGGAACGGTTTTTGGTCCGAGAACAAAGCCCGGTTTGTTTATGTCATCCACATAATCCGTTTCCATTAGAAATCGGGTACTTTGCTGCAATGCGGTTTCGATATAATCCTTGCCTGCCGTAACACTCGGATAGATTCCGAATTTTTCAGCTTCGGAAACAAGTGGTGTTGCATGGTGATTCATAATTTTTTCAAGGGGTTGACCGGTCTTTTTGGCAATTTCAGAAAGGTCTTTTAAACTGCCTTTTGTCATTTCTTCAACGTGAAGCTGAACCGCACATTTTATGTCTTTTGCTAATGAAAAAACGTATGACATGACGGTATTTGAAGCATCCCAAATCTCCTCGGATACGGGAAAATGGGGACGTCCCGATTTTAAGGCAACAGCTTTTCCTTCTTTGACGTAAGATGCGGCAATGTCAAATCCGCCGCACATGATTTCAACGGCTTTTTCAATACCGTTTTCTTCGGCAAGGTAGAGAATGTCAACCGGATGAATGCCCAATACCGGAAAAGTTGTGACATTTTCTTCTCTCATTTTCATCGCAGTTGTTATGGTTTGTTCAAAAACTTCGGTATAATCTTTGGCAGCTTTAACAAAAACACCCAAATGGCGACTTGGGAGGCTGACTAAAAAAGCATGTGTGCCGCCGGCATTTTTGAATTCCCGAACAGCTTCTAAGCCTTTGCCGCAAATTAAATCAATATGAATGTGATTGTCAGTAATCGGAAGTTGGGGCGTCATCTCATTTCACAGTTTGCTTTTGTTATTGTTTGTATGTTTTATGGTTTTTACGCTCTTATGTTTTATGTTTTTTATTGTTTGCTTTTTTTCATCTTTTTTGAATTAAATATATATGCTGTCTTTTCGTTTGTTTTATAAAAGATTATCATTCAAAAAATTCATTCGGAATTTGGCTGTTTATTTGGCGGTGACAATGAAGGCATCTAAAACTGTCGGAAGAATAACGCTTGTGCTTGAAAGTCAAGACGTCGGCTCGGATTTGTTTGTGACGCTGACGGGAGGTCAGGCACATATCGGTGCGGCAGCACTCGGAACTTATGATTCCGTTTCACATCACACAACAGTTTCCGTTCTTTGTGCGCCGGGACACAAAGAAGAACAAATTGCATTATTCGGCGCCCGATCTTTCAGCAAAGCCCTTCAAAAGACGGTCTTATTTTCAGTCGGAATCCATTTGGATCAAATTACATCAGAAGAAATTCAATCCATTGAACAGGCTTGTCATGATCTCATTTTAGAAAATATTGCATTTATTAAATAAATCGAGGAAAAAAGATGGAGTTAATTGTCGGAATCAGCGGGGCATCAGGTGTCGGATATGGCATTCGGCTGCTTGAGATTCTTCATCGAATGGAGATTCAAACACATTTGATTATTTCAAAAGCGGCGGAAGGGATTATTCGAGCCGAAACAGACATTGCTCCTGAAAATGTCAAAAAGTTGGCAACATTTGTCTATGACGAAGATGATTTTTATGCGCCGATTGCAAGCGGTTCTTATAAAACGGCCGGAATGATCATTGCCCCTTGCAGCATGAAAACGCTTGGACAAATTGCAAACGGAGTTTCCGATAATCTTTTAGTACGGGCGGCGGATGTTTGTTTAAAAGAAGAGCGAAAGCTTATTTTGATGACACGCGAAACACCGCTGAGTTTGATCCATTTAGAAAATATGACTCAGGTCAAAAAGGCAGGCGGCACAATTTTGCCGGCATGCCCCGGTTTTTACAGCCGCCCCGAATCGATTGATGATTTATTTAACATCATGGCGGGGCGGGCATTGGATTTAGCCGGAATTGAGAATGGTGTTTATAAACGCTGGACAGAGTGATGGATTTTTTTCTTTTCTCTTTGTATCCGATCCGCAAGCTCTTATTTTTAAAAATAAGTATAGAAAACGATTTGTTCGTTTTTTAAAAATAAATATAGAAAACGGTTTGTTCGTTTTTTAAAAATAAGTATAGAAAACGGTTTGTTCGTTTTTTAAAAATAAATATAGAAAAGGGTTTGTCCATTTTCTTTTTATTGCTTCAGCTGAAATGTTTTCGGATCGGTTTAGATATATTGTTAAAACTGTCGCCCAATTTTTGATACACGTTAGGTGCCTGCGCTGCATCAAATGTAAATGGCGTTTTTTTCACAATTGATTTAATGTATTTATAAAGTATGAGCGGCACCAAAAGTATTACTGTTGCAAAAGACCACCTGTTTTTGTTCACAAAATACAGATCAATGGAGGCAACAGAGAGAAAAACAATGCCTGTTGAGAGATAAATTAATGAATCTGTCAGAGGCAATCCGAATACCGAAGTTGAAATTCGGATAACAGCCCATGTTATGATAAATCCGCTGATAAACAAAACTGCAAAGTAAAAATACAATGCAAGACAGATGATCGCAAAATCTTTCGCAAATTTTATCATTTCAAATCATTCCTCCCATTCACTAATTTCATCAATATCTTTTATGCCTTCTTTGTATATAAGCTTAATACCGGCATATTGGTACACAATATAAATAATAATAAACGCAAACAGTGTCATTTTATCTAACAGCAAATATCCAAAATCATGCGATAATCCTAATATTCCGGAAATGGATTTAAATCCAAAAATTGTAATCAGCCCTAATACTCCAGTGATAAAACCTGTTCCTGTCAGCATAATTACTAAACAGACATAATACAAAGAATAATTCGTCAGCCGCTTCAAACGTTTTTCATACATATTCATATTTTTAAAACGGAATTTTCATCATATAATGCTTGCGAAAAAAACAAAATCGAAATCTAAATATACCCGTTTCATTTTTCATTTTTTGACATCGACGACACGGTATCAAAATCTTTATTAATTATAACGTGTTTTACTGTCCGATCGTTAAAATGCTTCGGCGTTTGCGGTCTTGATTTTATTGCCGATTGGGGTAGTAGGGTAGCTTGGTCCATCCTTGAGCGTTTGGGACGCTTAGACCGCGGTTCAAATCCGCGCTACCCCATCGTCCACTTTCGATTTATAATGCTTTTTGGGATAGTAGGGTAGCTTGGTCCATCCTCGGACGTTCGGGACGTTCGGACTGCGGTTCAAATCCGCACTATCCCATCTCCATTTTAAAATTAAAAAAAATATTTTAAATTTGAGTTATGAAATCTCAAATTCAAAATTTTATGTATTTCAATTGCGTTATTTATACAACCTGAAATATTTGTTGATGTCTAATGACCCCATTTCATCAAGGCCACAGATATCTTTTTTTGTTCGAGGGGTTTCTTTGATTTCAAAGAAATTTTCATCAAACATGTTTATCACCTTTTTTTCCATTCACTTTCTGTGAATCTTTTTTATTTTTTGTCTCTTGACAAATGGTACATACTTTCAGATGAATATATAGTTTTTACCAATAAAATATATAGTTCTAAAACATTTATGGAAAATTAGGTTTGTGGTTTGGAAAAAACGGCTGAAGAATGAGATGAAGGCTTCTTTTGAAATATTAGAAGAAAACAAAATAATTTGAATTTAAGTCTTAAAAAAATTGAAAAATTAAAAAATTGAAAAAAAAGCATGACCGATTTTTTCAGTCATGCCAAATTATAGGATTTTTTTCTTTCTTCATTGCTTTTTTTGGTTTTGATACCTGCGATAGATCAGATAAGCTATGACCAAAATGAGTAGCAGCAATAAAATCAGCCACCACCACCAAGACAACTTGCTGTTGTTATCGGTTGGCGGGGCATCTGTGCTTGTTACCGTCACCTCACATATTGCGATGTGTCTGCCATCATTTGTAGTCGCAGTGATGGTGGCCGTGCCGACCTTATGAGTCGTTATCATGCCGTTATCATCCACCGTTGCGACGGACGGATCGCTGCTTGACCATTGCACACCTTTATCCATTGCGTTTTCAGGGATAATTGTTGCTGTAAGCTGCAATGTTTCGCCTACGACGATCGTTGCGTTTCTCCTATCCAATGTAATACCTGACACGGAAATGTTACTTCCTGATTCGTTAATTCCGGGAGATATGCCGGGGACGATAGTAGCAGATCCTGTAGATGAACCGCCGCCACTGCTGCTTTTTGCGTCAACGCTTACTGTCACAACATAATCATTTGTCGTCGTGTCAGCCGCTGTCACCGTATAAGTCACAGGGCTTGAGAAGTCCCACATCATACCGTTTGCCGGACTGACAGAAACACCCGTATGTGTGATTGTCGGCGTCAAGGCGGTGATATCCGCGCCATACGGAAGAGTCAAAGTGATTGTGTTTGGCGCACCGACTGTAATTGTACCACTCACACCTGAAATCATAAAGCTTGTTATTTCATTTGCTGTGTCTGACGCCACCGTAACTGTCACAACATAACTTTTTGTCGTCGTGTCAGCTGCTGTCACGATGTAGGTCACAGGACTTGAAAAGTCCTGAATCATGCCGTTAGCAGGACTGACAGAGACACCTGTGTGTGTAATTGCCGGTGTCAAGGCGGTGATATCCGTGTCATACGGAAGAGTCAAATCGATTGTACCCGGTGCACCGTCTGTGATTGTGCCGCTTACACCTGCAATTTCAAATCTCGTTATATCCTTTGCAGGATTTGACGCCACTGTAACTGTTACAACATAATCTTTTGTCGAACCATCCGCCGCTGTAACTCTGTAAGTCACGGGGTTTATGAAATTCTGAATCATGCCGTTTGCAGGACTGACTGCCACCCCTGTATGCGTGATTGCCGGCGTCAGGGCGGTGACGTCCGTACCATACGGAAGGGTCAGAGTGATTGTGTTAGGAGTGCCGGCTGTGATTGTTCCGCTTACGCCTGCAATCTCACAGAGTGTTATATCCTTTGCCGGATTTGGCGCCGCCGTAACTGTCACAACATAATCTTTTGTTGTTGTGTCACCCGCCATCACCGTATAAGTCACAGGATTTGTAAAATCTTGAGCCATGCCGCTTGCCGGAGTGATAAACACACCCGTGTGCATGATTGTCGGTGTTAAGGCGGTGACATCCGTACCATACGGAAGAGTCAAAGTAATTGTATTTGGATCTCCGGCTGTGATTATACCGCTCATACCTGAAATTTCAAATCGCGTAATATCCTTTGCCGGATTCGGCGCCACCATAACTGCCACAAAATAATCTTTTGTCGTCATATCCGCCGCTGTCACCGTATAAATCACAGGACTGGTGAAATCTTGAATCATGCCGTTTGCCGGACTGATGGACGCACCCGTGTGCATGATTGTTGGCGTTAGGGCGGTGATATCCGTGTCAAACGGAAGAGTCAAAATGATTGTGCTGGGGCCACCGGCTGTGAATATACCGCCTACACCTGAAATCTCAAAGCTTGTTATATCCTTTGCCGGATTTGGCGCCACCGTAACTGTAACAACATAATCTTTTGTTGTCGTGTCACCCGCCATCACCGTATAAGTCACAGGATTTGTGAAATCTTGAGTCATGCCGCTTGCCGGAGTGATAAACACGCCGGTGTGTACGATTGTTGGTGTCAGTGCAGTGACATCCGTGCCGTATGGAAAAGTCAGAGTGATTGTGTTAGGAGTACCGGCTGTGATTATACCGCTCACACCTGAAATCTCAAATTTCGTTATATCCTTTGAGGAACTTGGCGCCACCATAACTGCCACAAAATAATCTTTTGTCGTCGTATCCGCCGCTGTCACCGTATAAATCACAGGATTTGTGAAATCTTGAATCATGCCGTTTGCCGGACTGATAGACATACCTGTATGTGTAATTGCCGGCGTTAGGGCTTTAATATCCGTGCCATACGGAAGAGTTAAAATAATTGTACTAGGGTTGCCGGCTGTGAATATACCGTTTACACCCGAAATTTCAAAGTTTGTAATATCCTTTGCAGGATTTGGCGCCACCACAACTGTCACAACATAATCTTTTGTCGTCGTGTCTGCCGCTGTTACTGTGTAAGTCACAGGAGTTGTGAAATCTTGTATCATACCGTTTGCCGGACTGATAGACGCACCCGTATGTGTAATTGCCGGCGTCAAGGCAGTGACATTCGTGTCATACGGAAGGGTTAAAATGATTGTGTTGGGTGAGCCGGCTGTAATTGTGCCGCTTATACCTAAAATCTCAAAGTTTGTAATATCCTTTGCAGGATTTGGGGCTACCATCACAGTCACAACATAATCTTTTGTCGTTGTGTCTGCTGCCGTTACTGTGTAAGTCACAGAACTTGAAAAATCCTGAATCATGCCGTTTGCAGGACTGATAGACACGCCAGTGTGTGTAATTGCCGGCATCAGGGTAGTGACATCCGTACCATATGGAAGGATTAAAACGATTGCGTTTGGTGAACCGGTCGTGATTGTACCGATTATACCTGAAATTTCAAATCTTGTTATATCCTTTGCCGGATTTGGCGCCACCACAACCGTCACAACATAATCTTTTGTCGTTGTGTCAGCTGCTGTTACTGTGTAAGTCACAGGATTTGTGAAATTTTGTATCATACCGTTTGCAGGACTGATAGACGCACCCGTATGTGTAATTGCCGGCGTCAGGGCAGTGACATTCGTGCCATACGGAAGGGTTAAAATGATTGTGTTTGATGAACCGGCTGTAATTATACCGCTTACACCTGAAATTTCAAAGTTTGTAATATCCTTTGCGGGATCTGGTGCCACCACAACTGTCACAACATAACTTTTTGTCGTCGTGTCAGCCGCCGTTACTGTGTAAGTCACAGGGCTTGAAAAATCCTGAATCATGCCGTTTGCCGGACTGATAGACACACCTGTATGTGTAATTGCCGGCGTCAAGGCAGTGGCATCCGTACCATACGGAAGGGTTAAAATGATTGTGTTTGGTGAACCGGCTGTGATTGTGCCGCTGACACCCGAAATTTCAAAGTTTGTAATATCCTTTGCGGGATTTGGTGCCACCACAACTGTCACAACATAACTTTTTGTCGTCGTGTCAGCCGCTGTTACTGTGTAAGTCACAGGGCTTGAAAAATCCTGAGTCATACCATTTGCCGGACTGATAGACACGCCGGTGTGCACGATTAACGGCGTCAGGGCAGTGACGTCCGTGCCATATGGAAGGGTCAAAATGATTGTATTTGGATATCCGGCTGTAATTATACCGCTTATACCTGCAATCTCAAAGCTTGTTATATCCTTGGCAGGATTTGGAGCTACCGCCACTGTCACAACATAATCTTTTGTCGTTGTGTCAGCTGCCGTTACTGTGTAAGTCACGGGACTTGAAAAATCCTGCATCATGCCGTTTGCCGGACTAACAGACACACCCGTGTGCGTGATTGTCGGCGTCAAGGCAGTGATATCCGTACCATATGGAAGAGTCAGAATGATTGTGTTTGGTGCACCGGCTGTGATTATACCGCTTATGCCTGCAATCTCAAAGCTTGTGATATCTTTTGCAGGATCTGGCGCCACCGCAACTGTCACAACATAATCTTTTGTCGTTGTGTCATCTGCCGTTACTGTGTAAGTCACAGGATTTGTGAAATCCAGCATCATACCACTTGACGGACTGACGGACGCACCGGTATGTGTGATTGCCGGCATCAGGGTGGTAACATCCGTGCCATAGGGAAGAGTCAAAAGGATTGTATTTGGTGTACCGGCGGTGATTATGCCGCTTACACCAGAAATTTCAAAGTTTGTAATATCTTTCGCCGAATTCAGTGCCACCACAACTGTTACAACATAATCTTTTGTCGTCATGTCATCTGCCGTTACTGTGTAGGTCACCGGATTTGTGAAATCCTGCGCTGTAACCGGACTGACCGACGCACCTGTATGTGTGATTGCCGGCAACAGGTTTGTGACATCCGTGCCATAGGGAAGAGTCAAAAGGATTGTGTTTGGCGCACCGGCAGTGATTATGCCGCTCACGCCTAAAATCTCAAATTTTGTGATCTCTTTTGCAGTGTTTGGCGCCACCGTCACTGTCACAACATATTCCTTTGTCGAGGTGTCTGTCGCCGTCACTGTGTAAGTCATAGGAGTTGTGAAGTCTTGTGTTGTACCGCTATTCGGACTGACCGACACTCCTGTATGTACAATTGTCGGCGTCAGGGAGGTGACATCTGTGCCATACGGAAGAGTCAAAGTGATTGTGTTTGGCATACCTGCCGTGATTGTGCCGCTCACGCCTGCAATCTCAAAGCTTGTAATATCCTTGAGTTGTTGAATCGTTACGCCTAATGGGAAAAAGCCGGTATTTGCGCCGTTTGCATATGAAATGCCCCCGCCTAGTGTTGAGTCATTATGCCATGTTACTGTTGCTGCAGGAGGAGCAATTATCAGATCAGGGTTCGTACCCTCAACATACGCCGTATTGCCTGCTCCCTGATCCCATGCAACAACCACGCCGTTATCTGCGGGGTTATTGTTGAGCGTGTAAGTACCAATGCAATTTATCACATTTTCAGTGCCCTCGATTGCGGTTCCATAAGCAAATACAAAACCGCCATTTATCAAGATATTACCACTCATGGGTATGGGCATATTGATAGCAGCACCGCTTGTAGCTGAAACTGTACCACCGCTCACCGTGATATTGCCGGAAAAACAGTAGATTGCAGAACCAATGGTGGCGGATACTGTACCACCACTCACTGTAATAGAGGAATTTGGACCGGTAGCGCCGATAGCACCACCTCCTGTGGTAGAAACTGTACCGCCACTCACAATGATGTTTGAGTTTGTGCTAAGGGATGAACTGTCAATTACAAAGCCGAATACAGAGTTCACTATGCTGTTGCTCACTATGACAGTGAAACCCGCACCTTGAGAAATATTGAGAACACTGCCTAATCCGGCATTTTCTACAGTACCGCCCGTGAACTCAAATGTACCGCTGCCTTCAGCAAATATCAAACTTTCGTCAAGGCCCCATGTAGATCCTGTATAATTCGCGCTCCACTCAATCTTTTTGCCGGAAGGTATGGTCAAATTGAGGGGAGTACTGCCCGCGTCAAAAACACTTGTATCGGTATTGATGACATAGACAGTACTGAAATCTGCGAGCGCCTCTGCAATATCAGCTTCAACATCAGCAACTGTATAGGGCGCCGCATAATATTTGAGGTCTATCGTGTCCTTGCCTACTTTTATACCGTTTACCGGGAAAAAGCCACTGTTTGCACCGTTTGAATATGAAATGCCACTTTGCGGACCTTGCCTGTCCCATACGACACTGCCTGCCGGATTCAAATCCAGATCAAGCGCCGTTCCTATGTTATATACCGTGTTACCTGCACTTTGATCCCATGCAGCAGCTACACCGTCGCCGCTGATGGTGGGTGTGCCGCCGGTCACACGAATGACATTGGTCGGACCGGAGATGGCAGAACCGTAAGCGAACACAAAACCGTCGCTTACAGTGACGTCTGAGCCTGAAATATTAGTGAAGATCGCATAACCGTCTTCGGCGACTACCATGCCGCCATTTATTATGACTTTTGAATTAGAACTGTTGGTGTAGATCGCTTGTCCGGATTTGGTGCTTACCGTACCGCCACTTACCGTTACGATTGAATCTTCACCAAGAACATCAATTGTCCTGTTTGCTGTAGCACTTACACGAGCAGCATCCATGACAGTCACATTACCATATGTCACAATACCATATCCGGTGCTGATTCCTCTCGCTTCCACAACGCCCGTTCCTTTTATTGTGACATCGGTGTTGTTGCCGGGTGCTTGATTGGGTGAATAGATGACAGCATTTGTAGCAATGGTGCCTGTATTGAAAACAAGACCGGAATTGACCTCGATGTTGACAGAATCCGCTGTTAAAACATCAATGGCACTGCCGGATGCCGCTGAAACAGTACCGCCGCTCACTATGATTGAAGTGTTTGAGCCGTTAATATGTATAGCAGTGCCGTTTGCTGTATTTTGAATCGAACCGCCGCTTTCAACCTGAAGTGTGTTGTTGCTGCCGCTTAAAGTGATCAAAGAACCGTTTGAGGGGGCTGTGCTTGAAACAGTACCATCCACTATGATTGACATATTGGAGCCGGTGACATTTATGGCAGTACCGTTTCTTAGTTTCCCCACAGAACCGCTGCTTTCAATTTCAAAAGTGCCGCCATTACCGCTTATAGTAATCATAGAAGCAGTTGCTGATGTCGTATTGACAGAATAAGTCGAATTCCAATAGACAGTTGAACCCGCACCAAGATTTAGAGTAATCTGCTGTGCCGTGTTCGTGATCGTTCCTTCTATAGTGACTTGCTTATTTGCCGGAACAGTTAACGTGCCGCTCGGCGAGCCGCTGAGGGTTATGAGGTCGGGGTCTATGCCGCTTAATGTGGGCGGTGTATTGCCGCTCCAAGTGTATGTCTGTGCATAAGTTATGTTGCTTAACGCGATGATTGCCAACACAATCACCAAAGACAGCAGAATCATCTGCCGCTTTTTTGATGTATTTTCTTCAATAGGTTGATTCATTTTCTTTATTCCTTTAGATTTTGTCTTATTCGAAATTAAAAGATAAATGTAAGACGGATACGTTTTCTTCAACACCATCTTATTTTTCCCATTTTTCACGTTTTTTCAACACCACCCCATCACGTTTTAAATTTTTTAATACACATCATTTTATGTTTTTTAACTCATTATCGATTTTGTATTTTTTAACACATGTCACTTTTATGTTCTCTTCTTTGTGTTTTTGTCATTGCATATTATTCTCACGCTTTATTCTCATGTGTATTTAATATTCTTAAAACTTCATTTCGAATTGCGTTTTCTTCGGGGCGTGTGCGGTCCCTTGGTCTTGGAATTTTTATTTCGATTTCTTTTTTAATGATTCCGGGCCGTTTGCTTAAAATAATGATTCGGTCAGATAAAAAAACAGCTTCATCGACGCTGTGAGTGACAAAAATAATGGTTCTTTTCTTTTCCTGCCAAATACGGAGCAATTCATTTTGGAGATTATTGCGAGTTTGAGCATCAAGTGCCCCAAACGGCTCATCCATCAAAATGATTTCCGGCTCATTTGCAAGAGCACGCGCAATGGCAACACGTTGTTTCATGCCACCGGACAATTCGTAAGGATAACTGTTTCTAAAATCAGACAAGCCGACCAGATTTAAATATTCTTCTGCTATCTTTTTAGCATTTTCTTTTGTGGCGCCTTGCATCAGCGGACCAAACATCACGTTTCCTAAAACTGTTTTCCATGGAAAAAGAGAGTATTCTTGAAAAACCATGCCGCGATTTGTTCCCGGCCCAATGATTTTTTCACCGCTCAGCATTATCATACCGTTGGTATATGTTTCAAGACCGGCAAGAATTCGAAGAAGTGTTGTTTTTCCGCAGCCGGACGGACCCAAGATTGTGACAAACTCGCCGTCTTGAACTGTCATATGAATATCTTGAATGGCAACGAATGCTTCTTTTCCTTTTTTAAATTCTTTGGATAAGTTTTCAATGACAAGCTCACCCATTTAAATCACCGTTCCTTTTTGCCATTTCAACAAACGATCTTGGATGAGATTTCTGAAAATGAAATCAAGCAACAGTCCGACGAACCCTAAAATCAGCATATAGACAACAACATGACCCATGTTTTGGAGACCATAATAGTACCATATCTTAAAACCAATGCCGGAATCACTGACGCCAAACATTTCAGAAGCCGCCAAACACATCCAGCCAACGCCCATTGATGTTCGGATGCCTGACAAAATCAAAGGAGATGCTGCTGGTATTGCAACATGCCGGATTAATTTCCCGTTTGTGCTGCAGCCCAAAACCTTTGCCGCTTCCACATAAATTTTTGAGACGTTTTTAAAACCGGAATAGGTGCTGAGAATAATCGGAAAAACCATGCCTATAAAAATAATGAATCCTGAAGCGATATGCAGCAATCCGAACCAAATAATTGCAAATGGAATCCACGCAAGCGGCGGAATCGGACGGAAAATTTCAACGATCGGATTAAACGCCTTGTCAATTTGAGGAAACCAGCCCATCAGCATACCGATTGGAATGCCGACAAGGAGTGCATAAAAAAAACCGATGCCGAAGTGATATAAACTGATGCCGACATCCGTTAAAAAAACAGTCTTTTGAATGGTGTCAATAAAAGAGAAAACAACATTGTGAAAACTCGGCAAAAAAAACTCATTTTTAACAACAAAAACCGATATAAATTCCCAAACCGCCGCTGCAGCTATCAATGATAATATTTCGATCTTTTTAGATAATATTTTTTGAATAAAGTTCGAGTTCATGTCTATTATAATAACGTTATGGTTTATAATCTTGTAGGAAAAATAAATGATTCAAAAAAAAGAATGCACAGATGGACTAATATTTTTTAATCCAAGATTCGGGTTTAACATGAATTATTTTTTAATCCAAGATTCGGGTTTAACATGAATTATTTTTTAATCCAAGCTTCCGGTTCAACACGGTAACCGCCACCGCTTCTTATCAAAGGGGGATAGGATGAAATTTCCTCAATTGTCATTTTCAATGAGCCCGAAAAAAATCTCTCAGCCACATCTTTCCAAGGAAGAGCATAAGCTTGGCGCGCGTGTCCGACACCAAACCTCAATTCGACCGCCAAAAAACCACATCTTCCGGAACTTTTTAAAAAATCCGATATGCGTTCTATTTGATGAACGCCTTTTTTATCTGTTGTAAAATGCTGTGTAAAATAAAGCGCCTTTGTTCCTTTTTCAACAGAAATGCTCTTACATTCAATCCCGAGATAATAATCCGGATTGAGCGAATCCACTAAAACATCCAAAAACTGAGGCGTAAAACGATGCTGCTTTAATCGATAAGAAATGCCTTTGATATTGTTTTCCTTAAAATAAGTATTGAAGGATGAAACAAGACCGCGTTCAAATTCCGTCATCTCAAATAAAATTGCCGAAAAGATATATGATGTTTTGCTGTGTCCGGAGAAAGTATTCAAAAAAGAAAAGAAAAAAAGAAGGGAAGAAAGAAAAGGGAAGAGAAAAAAAGAAAGGAAGAAAAAAAAGGAAGAGGAAAAAAGAAAAAATCAATAAAAAGAAAAATGTCAATTTTTTAAATCACTCTACGCCGCGAATGAAATTTCCTTTTGTAAATTCCGAACCGTCTTTGGAATGGGATTCATAAAATTCATTGGTTTCACTTTCAGCCAATCCTTTTTTATAAAGGGAAACCAGATCAAAAATTTCATCCGGTGTATGACCAATGCCGTCAATTCTGAAAATTGACACGCCCGCCGCTTTTAAATTAGGAAGAAGGTCGTAAGCGTTGAGCTCTTTTGAGTTAAAAATAAAACATCGGCCTGTCGTATCGCTGAGAACCGGAAACGAAAAATCTTTGGAGTCTTTTAAAACATATCTCTCAAGCGGAATGGAACTGCTGTTGTCGGAAAAAGATTTATTTTTAAATGTGCTTTTGGATAAAACGGCATCAAGAAGAGGATGTTCTGTGACCATTAAACGTTGGCGACCGTGAACCGCCGCCTCAAAAACCGGCAAAGAATTGGTTTTAAAAATGTACCCTCGACTGATTGAGGCAATATCGTCTATCGAAAGCTCGGGAGATAACATCACCGATGTAACGCCTGCCATTGAAAAAATTGAAGCGGCGTCGGAATTGAATATGTTAAAGGCGGCGTCCGTTGCAATTTTAAACACTCCCGAAAAGCGTGGGTTTGATGAAAGGTATTCATAAACACCGAGATTTGACACCAATATGTTTTTAATGCCGAGTTCCTGAAGAACCAAAAATGTTTCTTCCAAGTCCTTAAAATCCGATTCTTTTGTCACAAATGATGTTTTGAAAAAGAGTTTGTCCAAATCTTTTGCAGAAACATCTGACAAAATGGACTTTAATTGACGGAGAAGGATTCCGAATTCTTCTTTTGTGACCGGACACCTGAAAATATCATGACTGATATAAACACGATCGGCTCCGGCTTTTAATGCCGCTTTTAAGTCATCGCCGGAATAAACACAAACCGAAACCTGCGGGTTTTGGAGAAACGGCAAAACGGAAACGGATTGTCTTAAAGTACATTCATTTTGTTTTTGAGACACAGTGCATTCTTCTGCTTTTTGAGATACAGTACATTCATTTTTCTTTTGCGGATCTGTACGGCGGCTCTTTTCAATGCGTACTGCTAAAAGAGCTTGAAGCGCTTTATTTCGAATACTTTTAAATTCACCGACCGGAATAAAACAGTCTCCTTCTATTGAAACATAAACGGAAAAAATATTATAAATTGTGTTGCCGATTTTAGACAACATGTCTGTTGCTTGCTCTTTCGTGAAAGGATTTTTTTTCGCAGGCTCAATGATGTATTCCGAGCAAATAGAAATTGTATTGCCGTCAAAATCTTGTGCTGTAATAATAATCGGAGAGCCTGTTTGAATTCGACAGGAAAACGAGGCATTTATTTTCAATGATTTTTCGGGGGATAATTTTTCAATCAATTCGGAGATGGGAAACTGATCAGTTGAAAGGTATTGTTTTTCGATATCAAAAGAGATAGGAGTTTTAGATTTGAATTGGTATGTTTCAAAAACCATTTCTTCGAGTTGTCCGTCTTCAAAGGAAGGAATCGTTTCGGAGAGATCTCTTTGAAGAAGATCGTCATAAGTTTTGTAAACGCAGTCGCCGACGTTTGGCACGTCGTCATGATCAAATAAAAATGCTGCCGGAATTGAAACAATATCTCCGGCACCGGCTTTGTCACAAATTTTATGGTTGATAAACATTTTTTTGATCATAAATCCTTGGCGCGGATCTTCCACAGATTCCATATTTTTGCCAATGTCACCGATAGAGATGCCGTCTCGTGTGGATAAATCAGAAGTTAAGGAAATATTGATTTGAGCATTTCGATAATCAACGGCAGAGATTTTGCCGATTGTTAGTCCTTTATTATAAGGCAGTTTGCGGCTCATCAAATCGTTTTTTGGATTTGTGATAAAATAACCTTCTGTAAAATCCCGATTAAAAAGTTTTTTGAGTTTTTCTTTTTCAGAAGGAGTCGGCAATGATTCTTTTTGTGACGCCAAAATGCGGTCAATGATTTTTCGATAAACGGAAACAACACCGGCAACATATTCGGGTTTTTTCATACGTCCTTCAATTTTAAAAGCATCTATGCCGGCTTTCATTAATTTTGAAATGTGATCTGTTGCATTTAAATCTCGAGGGCTTAAAAGATATTGTCCTTCTGTGTGTATCGGTTTTGCATCTGCCAACAATTCATACTTTTTACGGCACGGCTGCGCACATCTGCCACGATTGCCGCTTCGGGAACCGACCAGACTGCTGAAAAGGCATTGCCCTGAATAACAAATGCAAATCGCACCATGAATAAACGTTTCAACTTCGACGCCGGTATCCTTAATAGCTGACAGTTCTTCAATCGAATTTTCGCGAGCGGGAACAATTCGGCTGACACCATATTTTTTTAAAAAGGCGGCATGATAAGAATTGTGAATGGTCATTTGGGTACTGGCATGAATCGGGAAATTCGGATACATCTCAAAGAGGCGTTTTAAAAGACCTAAATCTTGAACAATAAAACTGTCAGCGCCATATTCATACAACCTGGAAAACAAAGCCACGACCTCATCCAATTCATCCTCCCGATACAGCGTATTCAATGTCACATATACTTTTTTTCCAAAAGCATGCGCGTAATCTATTCCGGCAGTTAATTCGCGATCCGAAAAATTGCCGGCAGAAGCGCGGGCACTGAACCGAGAAGCACCCATATAAATCGCATCCGCTCCATTTTGAACACCGGTAATTAAAGAAAGCAAGGTTCCTGCCGGCGCCAACAATTCGGTATTATGAAACCCCGAAGAAGAAACAGAAGCTGATGAATGAGACGAATGAGACATAACAAATATTTCCTGAATTGAATCAAAACTGACAATGGATTGATTTGACATTAAATGAACGTTTTGTTTGAATTGAAATGAAAAGGCAAAAAACAAATGCAAAACAAAATCAATCAAAACAAAATCAATCAAAACAAAATCAATCAAAACAAAAACAAATCAAAAAACAAAAACAAATCAAAAAACAAATCAAAAAACAAATCAAAAAACAAAATCAATCAAAACAAAATTAAAAAAAATAAACTTCTTCACCTAAATAAAAAAGAAAAAAAGTTAAACGGGTCGGTCGTTTAATCTTTAATTTGGTCGGCTGTAAAACCGCGCTGAATGAGTACTTCTTTCATGCGTCCGATATGATTGCCCTGTAATTCAATGGTGCTGTCACGAATTGTACCGCCGCAGGCAAATTTTGATTTTAAATATGTTGCCAGGTCGTGAATTTCGATTTCATTCGGATCTAAACCTTCAACAATTGTCACTTCTTTTCCATATCTTCTTCTGTTAACTTTTACGGTAATTCTTTGCTGTTCTTTTGCGACTTCTTCGCAAATACACAATTCTTCAGGCAAACCGCAAACCGGACACATTCCTGTACTCATTATTTATTACAATCCTCCAAAATTTCAAATGTTATAATCTGTGATTTAAATCACGCATAATTTTTATTTACCGAGTTGACCTTGTGCGTCCCACGGTTATATAGATAATGATAATGTAATATATTTAAGGTTTCCTAAATTTTTTGACGGCAACTCATCCCACCGCCTAAGAGACGGAAAACTTCTTGCCGGATTTGGTTAAGACTTATGACAACGATTTTTTAAAAAATAAAGACGTAAAATATAATATCCTTCAGTTCATAGTTTCTTTACTGTTCGTCTTTTATCATTTCGAGGTGACAATTATGGAAGATTTAATTGGATTCATTAATGCAAATAAAAACCGCTTGAAGATATTGGAAATTTTAGAATCAAAAGGCGCCACTGAATCAATAAGAGTTGCAAAAATCGCACGTTTGATTCCATCAGCTGTGGATAATCTTTTAGAAGGACTGGAGTTAAATGGTTTGGTTCAAAAAACCGCTGACGGTAAGGTCGAATTGACGGCAGAGGGAAAATCTGTGCTGGATGTTATCAGGGCTTTGAGTGCTTAATTTTGTTTTTTGCTTTTTAAATTTTTTGTTTTTTTTTATTTTCTACTTTCAAAATGATGTCAGTTTTGTGATTCCCCATGTCTTCAGAATTATGTATGCAATGCAAGGGAAAAGGTCTTTGTGGCCGCCCGTATTGTCCGATTTTGGAGAGATTTAAGCACAACAACCGCTTAACAACGTCGCTGTCAAAGACGACATCTGTTTTTGGACCGTCCCCCCCGTCCGTTTTTGTCGGCAGCTATAATTACCCGAGTTTATCTGCCGGACCTTTAATTCCGCCGTCGATTGATTTGCCGGAACTGGAATTCAGCGAAGCGTCCGACGTGCTGCGTGAAAAAGTGATTAAAAATCCCGGATTTTTGGAAGATTCCCGACTGTGGCACGATTTGAAGATGCAGGACGTCATTACGATGAGAACCGCTTTGGTTCGTGCCAATACGACTTTTAAGCCGTCCGACGCCAAAACCGACAATCCGCTTCTTCAAAAAGCACAAGAGTTGGCTTTGTCTTCCAAACCCGTCGATACGGAAGCTTGGTTTAAAAAGCCGATTGTTTCGGATTTGAAATTTGACAGCTTAATGATGCCGATGGGACCATCGGGTCAAGTCAAGGATTTTAACATTACAGAAAACCCGAAAGTTCCAAACGCCGTTGACAGACTTGTCTACGATACGGATGCGCTTGCAAAGGATGCCGTTTTGGAACTTTACGGCGGCAATGTGTCAAGTGAGCAAATTACGCGCCTGATGTCGATTGGCCTTTTGGGCAGAGACCGAAAGCTTGTTCCAACGCGCTGGTCAATTACGGCTGTGGATGACATGGCCGGCAAGGAGTTGATTCAGCGGGTGAAGGATTATCCGCATCTTCGAGAAATAACGCTTTTAAGCGGCACCATTTTTGGAAATCACTTTGAAATTCTCCTCCTCCCGGGCAGTTTTTCTTTTGAACTGCTTGAGATATGGCTTCCGCATTCTATATGGAACGGGCAAAAAACTTACATCGGCCAAGATCATGAAGATTTTTACGGCAAAAAAACTTATTCCAATTTAGCCGGCGGGTATTATGCCGCACGATTGCCCGTGCTTGAATATTTGGACTTAATTAAGCGGCAAGCTGCCATTTTTGCCATTCGTGAAATCGATCAAAGTTATTGGGCGCCGCTGGGAGTTTGGGTTGTTCGAGAAGCCGCTCGCACAGCAATCGGAAATCAGAAAAAAATATTTGATACGAAAGAAGAAGGGTTGGCGGATTTGTCTCAGCGCATCATTACACCCAGAACAGACTGGGAAAAAGAGACAAAGATGCTTTATAATCAGGCTGTTCAGACTCGAATTGATTCTTTTTATTGAATGGAAAAAACAAAATTAAAAGCGAAACATCATTTTAATCATATCAATAAAAACGGGGTACCGTTTTCCCCAAATCATCAAACACTTTTAAAGAAAAAATGTACCCCGTTCTTTAATCACTTTGAAGAGAATGATGTTTCGGATTTAAAAAAATATTAAAATCAAATCCTCAAATCCCCTTTTCTCAAAAACATCCAAACCCCCTCAAATTTTGTTTTCAGTAGCGCAGCGGATGAAAGCAAAATTTGAGCGGTTTTTAAAAAAAATATTGTTTCTATAATTGCTGTTACCACCGCGATTGTTTTTATTATTGTTGTTACCACCGCGATTGTTTTTATAATTATTATTACCGCCGTGATTGTTTCCATAATTGTTGTTACCACCGTGATTGTTTCCATAATTGTTGTTACCGCCATAATTGTTTCTATAATTGCTGCCCCCGCCTACAATTTAAGGCAAAAAACGGATTCATACTTTTCATTTAATTTTTATGGGTGTGAATCCGTTCGATTCAGCCGCCTTGGGGCGACTGATCGAACGGGTGGTTGATTCGGGTTTATTGATTAAAGAAAAACGAATGAATCCTTGATATCAAGTCAACCAAACCCGAAACATCGTTTTCGTGTCGCATCAATAAAAATGGGGGTACAATTTTTCCCAAAATCATCAAATATTTTTAAAGAAAAACGTACCCCGTTCTTTAATCGTTTCATGAGAAGGGATGTTTCATTTTTAAAACAAAATCAAAAACCCCTTTTCTCTTTATCTTTCAAACATTTTCAAAAAAACAGTTTCCATATCTGCCTTAAAAGAAAAACCTTCTTCTTCAAGAGTTTGCTGAACGGCTTTTAGAGTCATTGCAACAAATTCTTTTCGGGCGTTTTCTCCCATGTGACCGATTCTAAAGACTTTTCCTTTCAAATATCCAAAGCAGCCGGCAATTAAAATATTGTGCTGCTGCCGGATTTTTTGAACCAAATCATCGCCGTCCATGCCTGCGGGTGCATTAATAACCGTCACCGTACTGCAAAAATCGTCTTTTAAATATAATGTAAGACCGCCTTCCAAGACGGCAGTACGTACAGCTTTTGCGATTTTGGTATGTCTGATGTGGATATTTTTTTCTTCCAATATATTTTCAAGAGCGGCTCTAAATCCGTAAATATCGCTGATCGGCGGCGTGTAGGGGAACCAAAAGTCATCGTAATAATTTTTCCAAATCGGCAAGTTGCAATAAAATGAGGCAATCGGCGTCTTTCTGTTTTCCATCATTTTCCATGCATCGGAACTGATGGATAAAAATGTCAATCCGGGCGGTGCGGAAAATCCTTTTTGTGAGGCACCGATACAGATATCGATTTTCCAATCATCGACAAAAATCGGCTCTCCGACCATTGATGATACAGCGTCCACGATCGTTAAAATGCCGTAAGATTTCAAAAGCGGGCAAATCTCTTTTAAATTGTTTAAAACACCCGACGGGGTGTCGCAGTGGACAATCGTTGCGAATTTAAAATCCGAATCTTTGTCTAATAATTCTTTTAATTCCGCAGCAGAAACACTGCGCTGTCTGTCGCCTTTGAAATAAACAGGTTCGGCACCATAAAGTTTGACCAAATCATAAAATCCTTCGCCGAAAATGCCGTTGTCGATAATTAAAACACGGTCTCCTTTTTCTGCCAAGGAGGCACAGGCAGAGTCTAATCCAAGCATTCCTTCGCCGCTTAAAATTAAAACTTGATTTTCAGTATTCAAAAAGCGTGCAAGGCGCCGGCATGTTTTTTGGTAAAAATTAAAAAACTCGGGATCCAAATCGGGATTTGTTGTTTCTGCGGCTCGTGCCAATCGGGCATTTTCCCCAACCCCAGTCGGGACCGGCGTCATGGTTAA
>Ga0099364_10001644_pt1 | contig 36478 bp, 27 predicted proteins | sample TergutTh196P3_FD_73070 | JGI IMG/M metagenome (GOLD analysis project Ga0099364, IMG submission 73070) | Microcerotermes parvus P3 segment gut microbial communities from Pointe-Noire, Republic of the Congo - Th196 P3 | ecosystem: Host-associated > Arthropoda: Insects > Digestive system > Gut ... | reverse complement strand
GGCTCTTGAAACTTTCTGTGATAGAATCTATTATCCCTTCAAGCAAGGTTTCTTGAGAAGCCTTCGGCTAGAATTCATACTTTTGAGGCACACTTTTTTCGGCTAGGTTTTCTTTTGAGGCATCACGGTAGCCACGTGTAGCCCGAACATTGCCAAGGCCACGCACAAGTGACAGATGCCAAATTTCTCTGTCACTTATTTACTGTAAAGAAACAAGGGTATATTCATCGCTTTCAAAGGAAAAAATATTTTTAAGGCCGTCTGTAATAATTATCGATTTATCGTTTAATATAAAAACCGCCTCAACGCCGGGGGAAGCATCGACTAAGGCTTTTCCCCGCTCAAGCCCCAGCGCAAAGACCACTGTAGACAAGGCGTCTGCAACAATAGATTCTTCTGTAACAATGGTAACGGACAACAAGCCGTTATCCACAGGGTATCCGGTTTCTGTGGAAAAAATGTGGTGGTACCTTTTACCGTCCTGTAAAAAATAACGTTCATAAACGCCGCTTGTTACAACATTGGTGTCGCTGACTATCAAAACGCCGACATACCCGCCCCTGTCGGAAAGAGGGTCCTGTACGCCTATCCTCCAGTGCCTGGTAGCCCCTTTATCGGTTCGCAGGCCGATTACTGAAATATTCCCCCCCAGGTCGATAACGCCGCTTCTTACGCCGGCTTCTCTTGCAATACGGACAGCTTCATCCGCCGCATAACCCTTGGCTATAGCCCCAAGGTCAATGGCCATGCCTTCCCGCTGCAAAAACACGGTACTTTCTTCGCGGTTAATTATTACATCGCGCCAGTTCACCAATTTTAAGGTTTCGTCTATTTCGTTTTCCGAAGGCAGCCTTTCATCATCTGTGCCTATGCCCCAAAGGTTAACAAGGGGGCCTACCGTAGGGTCAAAAGCACCGTCACTCAATTCAGCGTAATACAGAGCTTTTTCCAGCACGTCGATTATGTCGCTGCGAACCTTTACCGGCTTAATCCCTGCCTGTTCGTTGATTGCCGCTATGCCGGACACAAGTGATGAAGCTGCGGGTTGAAGGGATGTTGCTTCATCAAACATATGTTGAAATTCGCTTTTATGGACGGACATGGTACGGTCAATTTCCTGGATACGTGAAAAAATGGACGAATAAACAGTATCTTTCCCGCCGGCATATAAATTGATAATGCAGACAGTCCCTAAAGCCAGTTCTATTTGGGCATCAGGGTAGGATGCATTGTTGGTTTTTGAGCAGGAATTGAAAAAGACAGCAAAAAACAAAAAAAAGGAAAATATATTTTTAATAACCATCTGACATTTCACGGTTTTTATCTCGCTGCAGTAATTCCTGGTATACATAACTGCGTGTGCCAAGTTTTTGTTTAAGCTCCTTCGAGAAAGGCATATGGCGCCAAAATGCACCGCGTATTTCTTTATCGAGCTTTTGTATTCCTTCGGCTTCTTTTGTCATCCAAAGGATATAGTCCTTAATAAAATATTCTTTGATATTGCCCTTTAGTTTTTGAGATGAAAACCATTGGTAATAATTCCCTGTAAGGCCTTCTTCCATCCAGTAATAAGAAGCTTTTTCTTTTGCAACCTGCCAGCGGAGATCGGCAACAGCGCATAGAATTGCTATATAGAGGTTTTTGGGATACATGGGTATCATAACCCGCCCGCGGCTTGTTGCCCTGTTGTGTTTGTCAAAAGGTTCCCAGCATACGCCCATATCTCCGTAAGTAGGGAGCAGAACGATATAAGGGACTATGCGGTTTAAACGGTTTTTATAAACACGGCAGAATGCTTCCGGGTCTATGCTTTCAATTTTAGCGAGTATGCTTATTACGTTTTCGCGGAATCCGACATCATTAGGAACAGAGTGGAAGTATTCGCTGCTTAATATAGGGAAGTGATTCCCTTGCCTGCCGACTGTCATTTTTGCCCCTTGCCTGATTGTGTCGAATTCAGCATTTATGGCACCCAAATCCAGCACTTCATCTTCGCCGCCGCTGTCAATTTTATCCTGTAAAGTTTGGACATCAGCCATAGACTGGCGCAAATCCCTTGCTTGGCTGTTTAACTCGCGATCGCATTTTAATAAATTTTTTAGAATTTCCTGAATTTCAGAAATAGCGCGTTTTTGCGAATCGCTGTAGCAGGAACTAATATCTTCAAAATCATCCATGGGAAAATGATCGGTTATTGAATCGAAAAGGGATTTTAATGAAATTTCCAACTCTGATTTTTCCAGGTTTTTTGCCCTAAGCAGGGTTTTTGCGGCATCAAGTTTTCCGCTTGCTTTTTCCAGCAGAGCCTGCAGCTTGACATTGGCGTTTCTTCCGACAAATTTTGTTTCATCGCTTGTAGATGCCCGAACCACTCCTGTCCCGACAGCCTTAAACCATTCATCCATATAATAAACAGGCTGATTCAAATCGCTGTTGGTTATCAACTTGGAAAAAAAATTCTTGTTTTCTGTATCAAGCATATTTGGATGCAGCATATTAAAACGAAGCATAAATTTCTTTGGCGGCGGCAGGTTTCCCGTCGCCTTTTTTGCAACACTGCGGAGAACTTCCCAATACGCGCTTATTATCTGCATACGGAAAACGCTGCGATCTTTTGGATCTTTGGATGTAACGTATTTTTGCAAAAGAACATTTACCCGTTTAGAAGTATCGCCTTCATTTGAAAGAGCGGTTTTGTAGTACTCCGGGTCTTGAAAAAACTTGTGGGGAATGGACTCAAACCGTTTTGTTATTTCCGGAAAACTGGATTCCCCAAGGTTTACTTCTTTGCTGTCATTATCGTCTTCTGAATCATCTTCATAATCGAATCCTGAAAAATCATCGCCATAATCGGAATCATCTTCATCATCCTCATAGATATCTAAAGTGACATCTTCATCATCATCTATTTTCATAAGTTTATAATATAAAGACTATACCAAAATGTCAATGTATGATTAAAATATATTATTATGTCAATACAGAAACTAATTTCAGAAGCGCGTAAAATTGTAATTAAATTCGGCTCAAATACCCTTGCCGGCACGGACGGAAAAATTAACACTTCTCTTCTTAAAGAATTTGCTGACCAAACGGCAAAATTTACCGGGCAGGGGAAACAAATTATCATTGTTTCGTCCGGGGCGCAGGTTGCAGGGCTTTCTACCCTGGATAAATGGGCAAGGAAAAAGGACATGCATTACCGGCAGGCCCTGTGCGCAGTAGGGCAAGTGGAGCTTATGGATGCCTGGCGCAAGGCATTTAAGCCCCACGGGCTTCATATTGCCCAAATTTTGCTTACCCAGGAGGATTTTGGCGACCCTGCAAGAACCCTCAATATGAGAAATACCCTTTTTACCCTTGTAGACGAGGGCATTATTCCCATAATAAATGAAAATGATACCGTTTCGGTCGAGGAAATAAAAATAGGCGATAATGATAATCTTGCGGCGCAGTCGGCAATCCTTTGGAGCGCCGATCTTTTGGTGCTGTTCAGCGACATAGACGGTATTTACAATAAAAACCCCAAGGAATTTCCCGATGCAAAACTGACAGAAGAGGTTAGTGATATTGACAGTATTCGCAAAGAAATAAGCATTGGCGAAACAAGCAGCTTTGGCACAGGCGGCATCTCCACAAAACTAGAGGCGGCAAAAAAGGCCCTGTCTTACGGCATACCGGCAATTCTTGCCCACGGCGGGAAACCCTGCTGCCTTGAAGCCCTTGCCGAAGGCAGGCAAAAAGGAACAGTGTTTAAAACGGCGTATTGATATAACCCTATAAACAGGGTAAAATTATTATCAGTGGATTGCAATATAAAACATCTATTTATTCTTAATCCTCATTCATTTTGGAACAAATGGAAACAAGAGAAGGTGATTGCAAATATCCATGCGTATTTTTCATCAACCGGCGGCAGCTATGAAATTTTTATGTCACGGTTTCCAAGAGATGCTGTGGGCTTTATTCCCTTATATGCAAAAAAATTGCCCGAAAATACAGCCCTTAGGGTATATGCAATAGGCGGTGACGGTATTCTCTTTGACTGCCTTAACGGAATAATCGGGTTAAAAAACACCGAACTTGGCATTATACCTTACGGTATCACAAATAGTTTTATAAGCGGTTTTGGCAAAAACGCAAAAGACATTTTCAGAAACATCGAAACGCAATGCAAGGCAGCTCCCATTCCTTTAGATGTTATACGATGCGGAAACAACTATTCTTTGAACTCTTGCATCTTTGGTATTGAAGCAGAAGCTATACGACATGCCGAGTGGCTGCGGAAAAAAAAGAAAAAAAGCGGTTTTTTATATAAATGGTTTTTAAAAAAATTTTATAATGTATATTATTATTTTGGTGTCCTTACCGCTCATATCAGAAAGAAAAATTTTCAGTATCATTATGAAATAAATATTGACGGAGAAACATTCGAGGGACCATGTTTGGGAGCGGCAGTTTTTAACGGCGCTTATTACAGTAACAATTTGCATCCTGTAAAAAACGCGATGCCCAATGACGGTATTTTGGATATATTAATAACCTGCGGATATATAAGGCTTAGGTTTTTTGGCGTTATTTTCAATTATATAAAAGGCAGACCTCACAAGTTTCCAAAAATTTTTACAAAAAAAGAAGGGAGAACCGTTAAAATAAAATCTGAAAACCCAATCGTTTATAATATGGATAACATACCGTTTTTTGATAACTTGCTGGAAATAGAAATATTACCGAATGCTGTGCAGTTTATAGATGCTACGGGGTATGGGTATAAGGGTGTCAGCAATGATTAATACCAGAAAATCGCACGCCCGAAATGCATTTTTTATTACTCAATTTTTATTTTTATTGTTTACAATTTTTGCGCTTGTTGAGATTGCAGAGAAGCTTTGCTGGAGATACATGGCAGGGGCAGCAGCAGTTTTTTTTATTTTTTTTATACTTATTATTTTTCTGTTTAAAAAGACCCGGCAAAAAAATGCAGCTTTTTACATTCCGTTTATTATTTATATTTTTCATAACGGACTGTCTCTTTTAACCGGTAATTATAACGATTTCTTTGTTTTCTGTATAGGAATAACCTGTGTTGGAGCCTTGTATTTTAACAGCAAAGCATTATTAAAATATATAATTTTTTCAAATTTAATTACAGCTACTCACTTAATTCTTGGCGTTTATTTCCCGGATATTTTTACAATTACAAATACAGGAATGAGTTTAAATATTATTCTTTTGGATTGGTTCATTGCTTTTTGCTCATCTATTATTATTTATTTAATTACATCTTATGCAGAAGACAGGAAAAACAATGCTAAAACGGCACAGGAATCGTTTGTGGGTTTTTTAACTTCATCACCGGATCCTGTCGTGCTTATGGATGCCCAAAAAAGAGTTGTTTATATAAGCAATTCATTTATGAATTTGACAGAGATAAAAAACTCGTTTCATGCAAAAGACAGATCTATCTTTGATTTAATAAAAAACCAGGAACTAAAAAATACTTTTTATGAAATTTTATCAGAAGGCGGTTCTTGTCAAATAACGCGTGAAATAATCCTGAATGGCAAACAATTCTTTTTTGAAATAGTCGCTGTTGAACTTCAAAATGACATTGTAGGCCACTTAATATATATCATTGACATTACGGTGGCAATGAAGGCAAAATTTGAAGCCGAGGCTGCTTCCAGATCAAAGAGCGCTTTCCTTGCAACAATGAGTCATGAAATTCGAACGCCTCTTAGCGCCATTATTGGGCTGTCGGAAATTGAAATGCAGAAGCAGGTTGGCAAAAATGCCCGCAACGACCTGGAAAAAATCCATGATGCGGGAGTAGTATTGCTTGGGATAATAAACAATATTCTGGATATTTCAAAAATCGAATCTGGAAATTTTAACTTGGTGCCGGCGGAGTATTATTTCCCAAGCATGATAAATGATACTGTTCAGCTTAATAAAGTAAGGATAGGAATAAAAAACATAGTTTTTAAATTAGAAATAAATGAAACTATCCCTGTTAAACTTTTTGGAGATGAGTTAAGGGTAAAGCAAATATTAAACAATCTGCTTTCCAATGCAATTAAGTATACAGATGAAGGCAGTATAGTTTTATCTGTTGACTGGGAAAAAAGAGACGGCGAGGCCTGGGTTACCTTTAAAGTGTCGGACACAGGTTATGGGATAAAAGAAAATGACATCCCAAAATTATTTTCTGAATACCGGCAACTTGATGAAAAAGCAAGCCGCAGCACGGAAGGAACAGGGCTGGGTCTGTCTATCACAAAAAACCTTGTGGAATTAATGAACGGGAAAATAAGCGTAGAAAGCAAATACGGCAAAGGCTCTACCTTTATTGTCCAAATTAAGCAGTTTATTTATGATGCAGACCCAATAGGAAAAAACATTGTTAAAGAGCTTGAAAACTTCCAATACAGAGAAATTCGCCGCCGAAAAGAACATGATTTTAAAAGAAATTATATGCCTTACGGCAAAGTCCTGGTGGTTGATGATGTGAAAACAAACATTGATGTTGTTAAGGGTTTTATGCACCCTTACGGTGTTAAAATTGAAACTGCATCCAGCGGGTCCGAGGCTATAGAAAAAATTCGTAAAGCCGCAGATAATATAGACGAAGCCCCCTATGATGTTATTTTTATGGATCACATGATGCCGGGTATGGATGGGATAGAAACAGTAAAAGTAATTCGCAATGAATCGCAAAGTGATTATTGCTGTTCTGTACCAATTATTGCGCTTTCTGCCAATGTTCTTTTTGGAAACAAAGAAATGTTTTTAATGAACGGCTTTGATGATTTTATAGCTAAGCCGATAGATATTATTAAACTGGATAATATATTGAATAATTATATACGAAACAAACAAAAACCCGAAACCCTAATGCAGGCAGAATTAGATTCTGCTCATTTAGAACATGATAAAGACGACAAAGGTATAATAAATGATGTTTTTATCGAAGGACTCGATCTAAGGCAGGGGAGAGAAAGCTATACAAACGAAGCCGCTTACCTTGAAATACTGCGCCTCTGGTGCCTGCAGACGCCGGAATTGCTTGAAAAAATAAAAAGTCCTGCACGGGAAAACCTGCATGAATACGGAATCATAGTCCACGGGCTTAAAGGTTCAAGCTATGGAATTTATGCGCATAATGTCGGGCATGAAGCTGAAAAACTGGAACATTATGCCAAAGCAGGGGATCTTTCATCAGTCCTGGCTGGAAATCCGGGTTTTATAGAGAAGGTAAATAAACTTAATAATGAAATCACGGAATTGTTAAAATTATCACAGGCAAACAAGGAGAAAAAAGAAATAATCAATGCGCCCGATCCTGTTCTGCTTAACGAACTTTTGGAAGCCTCAAAAAGATATAAATCAACAAAAATTGATGAAATTATGGGCAAGCTGGAAAAATACGATTACGAAACCGGCGGGGAATTGATAAGCTGGCTGCGTAACCAGATTGATAATCTTGAATATGATATTATAAACAAACGTCTAAGTTTGCCGAACCCTCTGGATGACAGGTGGGAACAATGAATTCTATATTAGTTGTTGATGACAATTTAGTAAACCTGAAACAGATTCACGATCATCTTGCGCATAAATATGATGTTTCTTTGGCAAAATCCGGAAAAGCTGCAATAGGGATTTGTGAAAAAGAACCTCCCAATTTAATTCTTCTGGATTTGGAAATGCCGGAAATGGACGGCTTTGCTGTAATAGAACTGTTAAAAGAAAATCCCAAACTGCAGCATATTCCGGTTATTTTTCTTACAAGTAATGACGACCCCTCAACAGAAGTAAAATGCCTTGAATCGGGGGCAGTAGACTTTATCATTAAACCGGCAGATGCCGAGATATTGCTTTACAGAATAGAATTGCACCTTCAGTTTTCTGGTTATCAATTGTATTTGAAACACACGGTGAAGGAATTGGAAGATAATATAGGCCTTTCATTTGCCGAAGTTTTGGATTTAAAGGATAATTATTCGGCAAACCAGGTAGTGCGTACAGTTGCCAGCATAGAAATACTGGCAAATGAAATGTTTAAAGAAGGCATATTTAAAAACGAATTAACGGAAGAATATATAGAATCATTTAAGCGCGCGGTTCCGTTTCATAACATCGGAATAATCGGAGTCAGCGATACCATTCTTCTAAAACGCGGGGACTTATCGGTAAACGAACGAAACGAGATTCGCAGGCATACGGCTATAGGCGGTCAAATATTAAGAACAATTTATGAACGAACCCCCAACCAAAAATATTTGGAAATGGCAGTAATTATCGCCGAAGGGCATCATGAGCGTTATGACGGGGCAGGATACCCGAAAGGGCTAAAGGGGGATGAAATACCATTATGCTGCAGAATTACGGCGCTGGTTAATGTATATAATTCTTGTGTTACAGAAAAAATTTACCGCAAGGCATTTTCACATGAAGAGGCTTGTGGTATAATTCTTAAGGGAAAGGGAACTGAATTTGATCCGCAGATTGTAGATGTTTTTATAAAAAACAAGGATAAGTTTGAAGGGATCGAAGCGGATGAAAGCGAATCCATGGAAAACAAAGGATGGAATTTATATGAAACGAATACTTGTAGTTGACGATAATATAGCAATCCTAAAGCAAGTTCAGACCTATCTTGCCGATGAATATGAAGTTTTTTTGGCCAAGTCCGGCGATTTGGCATTGCAAATTTTTGAAAAAGAAAAACCCGATTTAATAATTCTGGATATTGAAATGCCGTATATGAACGGTTTTGTTTTGCTGTCTCTCTTAAAGCAAAAGCCTTATATAAAACGAATACCTGTTATTTTTCTAACCGCTAATAAAAACAAAGACATTCATATTCAAGCTCTAAAAGCGGGTGCCAGAGATTTTATTGTAAAGCCGGTAGAAAAAAACATTTTACTGCACAGAATTAAATTACACATAAGTTTTTATTCTTACCAGGCTCAGGCAGAGCAGAATGTAATATCATTATCTGACAGCATTGCAACTTCTTTCGCAGAATTAATTGAGTGCAGGGATGAAAATACCGGAAACCATGTCGTACGCACTTCCAAATATGTCGAAATTCTGGGCAATTATTTAATTAACCAGGGGATTTTTACCAATGAACTTAATACACCCGAACTGGATTTAATGGTACGCGGCTCGCTGTTACATGATATTGGTAAAATTGCAATAAGCGATAAAATACTGCTTAAAAAAGACAGGTTAAATGAAATGGAATTTTCTGTAATGAAACGCCATACAGAATTAGGCGGATTAATTATTAAAAAGATGTATATACGAATGCCCGCCCAGCATTATCTCGGTTATGCCTTTTTTATTGCCAATTATCACCATGAACGGTATGACGGGAAAGGGTATCCGCAGGGATTGGAAGGGGAAAAAATTCCTTTGTGCGGGCGAATTATGGCAGTTGCCGATGTATATGATGCTGTTACGGATAACAGGGTATATCGCAAGGGCATGGGGCATGATAATGCCAGAGATATAATTTACAGTGGCGAAAAAACTCACTTTGATCCGTTTGTTGTTCAGGCATTTAAGAAAACCGAAGAACAGATAGTAGAAATTTCTAAAAAGTACTCAAACAAAATATACATTTAATATCAGCGCACCTGCCCGGATCCGCTTATCAAATATTTATAGGTCGTTAAAGCTTCCATGCCCATAGGCCCGCGCACATGAAATTTCTGCGTGCTAATGCCCAGTTCAGAACCAAAACCGAAAACACCGCCGTCTGTAAAGCGGGTTGACGCATTGACATAAACGCAAGAAGCATCCACCCCTTTGCGGAACTGTTCCGCCGATAACAGGTCACGGCTCAAGATTGCCTCCGAGTGTTTTGTTCCGTAGCGGTTGATGTGGGCAATAGCTTCTTCACAGGAGACTACAGTTTTTACCGCAAGAATTAAATCGAGGAATTCCGTTTCCCAGTCTTCTTCGCTTGCATCTTTGACAACAATTCCAGAGGGAATGTCATTTCCAGAGGAAATGGCGGCTTTCGATTCGGCATCGCATCGCAATTCGGCTTTTCCTGCAAGGCAGGATGCCAGCGGGGGCATTAAAGCAGACAACGCTTCACGGTGAACCAGCAGGGTTTCTACGGCATTGCAAACGCCCGGTTTTTGCAGTTTTGCATTGGCGATAATTTTTACAGCATCGTCCATGTCCGCGCTGGGTTCAACGTAGATGTGGCAATTGCCTTCGCCGGTTTCAATTACCGGTATGCGGGCATTTTCCACCACCCTGCGGATCAAATCCCTGCCGCCGCGGGGCAAAACCACATCGATAAAGCCGCGCGCATTAAGTATAACATCAACTTCATCCCTGCTGCCCGATTCTGCAAGGGCAACCGCATCGGCAATTCCGCCGCCCTCTGCAAGCCCCGCCTTAATGGATTTAACCAGAGCCTTATTGGATTCAAGCGCGGAAGAAGAACCTCGCAGTAAAATTGAACACCCTGCTTTATATGCAAGGGAAGCGCAGTCGGCTGTAACATTTGGCCGTGATTCGTAAATAATGGCCGCCACGCCCATAGGCGCGGAAACCTGTTCTATAAAAAGCCCGTTCGGCAGGGTCCATCCCGCTTTTACTTTTCCGATTGGGTCGTCCTGCCGTATAACAACTTCAATACCTTCGATGATGCCGTCAATCCGTTTGTCGTTAAGAAAGAGCCTGTCGACAAGGCTTTCTTTCATGCCGGCGGCACGTGCCTTTTTAACATCGTTTTCGTTAGCCGCCAAGATCGCCGCCCTGTCACGATCGATAGCGGAAGCGGCGGCGGCCAGAGCTTTATTTTTTGCAGCGGCGTTTTCTACGGCCAGCTTTACCTGTGCTTTTTTTAGAGAAATAAAAATATCCTGCAAATTATTCATGCCAACCGCCTTATTCTATGGGGATAAATTTAAAGCCGTCTTCGTCTGTTTCGACAATGCCAATACCGGGGTAGGCAATGTGCATCCCGCCAAAGGGGATATTGTTTCGGGCGGCATAATCAAGAACAATCCTGCGGGAAACGGCGGCGGCTTCTTTATCAACATCATAAACTGCGGAAATTTCCGGCACGGCAAACTGGACAAGCCCTATGTGCAAAATATCTCCAACGATAAGGAGCTTGTCATCCCCGTCTTCTATCAAAAAAACAGTATGCCCGGGCGTATGTCCGTAGGCGGCAATGGGTTTTATTCCCGGCAGTATTTCGCTTAACACTGCATCAATGTCTGCGGGATCAAAAGTTTTTACCTTGCCATCGTATAATGCAAGCGTATCGACCGCATTTTGGTTTATTTGAATTTCTGTAAAGTACTCAAGTTCAAGCGCAGATAAATAAATATTTGCTTTTGGGAAAACTGGCTCACCGTCCCTTCTAAGGCCGCCGAAATGATCCCCGTGAAGATGGGTAATAAGCACAGATTCTATCTGTTCCGGGTCCACCCCAGTTTTTTTTATTTTGTCAAAAACAATGCCGTTAACTCCTGTTCCGGTATCGATCAATACAGTATGATTCGGGGATTTAACAAGGAAGGCATTGGTAGACTGAAAAAAACCTTCTTCGGGTATGTAACGGGACAGCAATTCTTCGTTTGTATCAACCAGTATGCTTGCGCTTCCTTCCCGCGTGCCTTCGACAAGCATATACACCTTAAATTCTCCGACATTATAGAGAAAAATACCGTCTTCTTTTGAGAATGTTTCTTTGCTAATTTGCCCGCTTCTGCTGCAGCCCGCAAAAACTATAGCGCTAAGCATCAGCCCTAAAATAATTTTTTTTACCATTGTTTGCCTCCAGTTATGTTTATCTGTATTGAAGATTATCTTGTTTGGATTCCTTTGTCAATCCTTTTCTTTTCTGCCCCGGATTATACATATTGACAATTGACAAAACTGTATATAGTATTATGTATGGGAGCTTTATAATGAAAACTATCGAAAGCAAACATCCGGTTATGAGTGATGAACGTATAACGGAATTACAAAATTTTAAGACAAAAGATTTCACTGATTGCCCGGTTCAAACCCCGGAACAACTACAGGAATTCAAGCCCAGATATCCAGATGCACGGCTTTATAAGCCCATAAAAAAGACTGTGCAAATTTGCCTCGATGCAGATGTTTTGGAATGGTTAAAACAGGCTGACTCAGGTTATCAGACTAGAGCCAACTCAATTTTACGACAAGCAATGTTGCAGTCAGGGTAGATATTGCAAATGGTTGTTAAAGCTTTACCTTGCTTCATCTATCTCTTTTAGCGCGTCCCTTATTTCTGCCGCTTTTTCATATTCTTCATTTTCTACGGCTTTGTTTAACTGTTTCATCAGCTTATAACGTTTTTCTGAGTCATTCATTAATGATTTATTGCTTGATAAAATATCCTTGCCGCTAAGTATGTCCAAAAAAAGTTCAATTTGTATGCCGGTTTTTTTTATAATATCGGTGTTTACCATTATGGGGCATTTTTTACGAGTAGCCAGCCCCAGCGCATCGGAAGGGCGGCTTTCCATGATCAACGGATTATCGCGGGGATATTTTTCTCCTATGATAATCAATTGTGAATAAAAAATATTGTTTTTAAGATCAAAAATTTCCACACGGTCCAGAATCAAATTTTGGCTGTCGAGCAAATTAAGAAACAGGTCGTGGGTTAAGGGGCGGGAAAGGGATAGGCCGTTAGCGCCGATAATAACCGAATGAACTTCGTTTCGACCGACAAAAATCGGTATGGCAAGATTTTTATGCAAGGGCTTAAGCAGCACGGCATTGCCTTCTCTGGTCTGGACAATAGTCCAAATTTCAACGGGCAGCATTTTTTGCATTGATCACCTCATAAGAAAGTCAATAAGACCAGAAAGCAAACCGCGGCTTTCATTGCCGGATTCAGTTAATAACGCCCTGCCTTTTTCCTCTGCTTCGGCCAATATCCCGCAGGAAAGCATTACTTGTATCAATTCTTCAACTTCAGGGGCATCGACCCCTTTTAATTTTGCCGCAGAAAAACTGTTGCGAACCGTTTCTTTTTTTTCAGGGTAACGTTGCAGCAGCATCAGTAGGGGCAGGCTTTTTTTGCCTTCTACTATATCATCGCCTCTTTTTTTCCCGGGAATCCCCGCAGTTAAATTTTTTACATCATCCAAAATTTGAAAACCAAGACCGAGTTTTTCAGCTACTTTGCCAAATTGCTCCGTTGGAATGTCAATGCTACATTTGCCAGTGCCTTTAATTTCCGCGACAAGAACCCCCAGTTCTGCGGCAAAACGGGCAAGGCAGCCGGTTTTTAATTTGCACATAACATAATAAGCGTCAATCGACGGTATATAGTCAAAGTTATTATGCCAGTAAATATCCATCGCCTGCCCCAAATGTAGTTTTTTTAAATAATTTGCCCATAACGAATAAATTTTTGCTTTATTTGCTTCTGTCTCTGTCCATGCGTCAATGCAGGCAAGGGGCAGAAAATATAAAAATGAACCGCTGTTAATGGCAGTGTCAACGCCGTAAATTATATGTATTGCCGGCTTGCCCCTGCGCAAAGAGGAATTATCTTCAATATCATCGTGGATAAGGCTGGCATTATGGGAAAATTCAACCAATGGGACAAGAGGCAATGCAGAATCGCCTGCACCGAGAATTTCGCAGACAAGGATCATTAATAAGGGTCGCCATCTTTTTCCGCCTCTTAAAAGCAAATCTTTGCAAGGGGATGTAAGGGACTGTATTAAAAGAGCATCAATTTCGCCGTTTATCCCGGGGAATATGTTTGTAAGCCATGAGGAATCAGGCTTATCCGGCAGCCAGCGTTTGAGTTCAGTTTCAATTTTTTCAAGTTTATGGGTGTATTTTTCATCCATATTTAATTATTATTCATTTTATGGCAGATTACAAGAAAAACGATTACTGGCAGCAAAAGGCAAAAAAAGAGGGGTTCCCAGCCCGTTCTGTGTATAAGTTGATGGAAATAAATGAAAAATTCCGCCTGCTAAGGCCGAATATCCGTATACTGGACCTTGGAGCAGCCCCCGGAAGCTGGAGCCTGTATATCTTAAGAAAATTCCCCGCGAGTTTTCTGGTTTCGGTTGACCTTTCCCCGCTTTCACGCCAATTTGACAAGGGTCTTTTTGACGGCAAAAATTTTAGTTTTATTCAGGGCGATTTTACGGATTCAACAGTCAGAGATAAAATTCTTTCGTATGGCCCTTTTAATTTAATTTTAAGCGATGCCGCCCCTTCTACCACAGGCAACCGTTTAATCGATACAGCCCGTTCGCTTGAGCTTGCGGAAACTGTTGTTTCATATACGGAAGATGCCTTGTCTTGCAAAGGCAATCTTGCCCTTAAATTATTCCAGGGCGGCGATTCGCCTGAATTTTTAAAATCCCTTCGTTTAATTTTTAATTCCGCAAAAAGCTATAAACCCGCAGCCTGCCGCAGCGATTCCTTTGAAACTTATTTTTTGGGGCTGGAAAAAAAATAATTGTTGTTTTAAATTTTATTTCTTTGTAAATAATTTATAAATACTGAAATATTTAGCTCAAAATTTAACCTGTAACCATGACAAATACAAAAACACGAAATAGAATTTTATGAGAAGCAAATTTGTGTTTTAAAATTGTTAAATGTAAATCGTTTAACATTTAAAAACATGGGTGTACGTTGTACGCTTTATAAAAAAATATTTTTTTGGAGGATTTTTATGAAAAAATCTAAACGTGCGTCATCAAGACGGATCCTTGCCGGCACTTTTGCCCTGGCAGGAATGATTTCAATGCTATTTTTGGCAGCGTGTCCGGGCGAACTAGAACAGCCGGAAATGATCTACGATGTCAATTTAGCAGCACCGCAAAACGGCAGTTTAACAGCCGATGTGGAAAAAGCCGAATCTGGCACGACAGTTACACTTACTGTTACACCTGATCCGGACTATAAAGTTAGCTCGCTGGTAATAACCGGCCCGGGCGGTATTGTAGAGGATTACACCCATATAGACGGTGTAACTTATACATTTACAATGCCGGCCTACAGCGTAACCGTAACGGCTGTTTTTGAAGAGGAAGAGGAGGAAGAAGAAAAGGAAAAGGAAGAGGAAGAGGAGGAAATTGCATTGCCTTGTGAGCATGACTATGAGTTTGACCGCTATATTGACGCGACCAAAACAGAAAACGGAGTGAATGTTTCTGTATGCAGTATGTGCGGTGACGAAAAGCAAGAAGAAGTTCCAGGAACTATGTTTAAGGATGCTCCCGGTATAACAGGGCCTGCCGAGGAACTTCCCGATCTGGTTTCGGTAACTATGAGCGATGGCAAAATTTCATTCGGTTTTGAAGAGGGATTTGATTTTTCACAAATTCCGCTGCAGACAGGCCATGGCGAGGGAGCTGATACCGGAGTTTATTATCATGTTGTAAGATTTAACCTGCCGGAGGGAGCCCTTACCGCAGAGGGCACAATAATCGCAGAAACCCGCACGGACGGCAACAGCCCGAATGTAGGCTACAAGTTAAATGCAGTGGTAAATGAATCTCTTGGTATAGCAAGCCTTTGGATTGCCTTTGCCCGCGAATCGACCAAGGAAGGTACAAACCATTACGGCCCTGTTATGGGCTACACGCATACCTATGAATTTTTAATCAAAAATGCAGAAGACGAAATCTTAGACATTTATCGGCTTACGATAGAAGTGAAAGATTTTGCTCTTTGGCAGGAGGAAAATTTATTGTAAGCTGACAACCGACGGGGATTTTTTGCTTTTTTGCAGAAAATCCCCTTATAATACACTAAATTAAATAAAAAAACTTTTACCAAAGGTACAGCACATCATACTTGTGGATATTTTCATCAATGGTTATCAGCGTTATGTTTTTTGCTAGGGCAGTTGCAACAAGAAGGCGGTCGAACGGGTCTTTGTGCAAATAGGGTAATTCAGAAAGCTTTTTTAAATGTTCGTCTTCAATTGGTAAAATATCAAAATCTCCCGATCTTACATTATCGAGAAATTCGTTAAAAGATACGGTTAACTTCAACTTGCCTAAATTTACTTTGATTGCAATCTCCCAAAGCGAAGTCGTGCTGACGGTGATGTCATTCTCATCGTTATCTATAATATCTCTTGCTTTTTGAGACATCTTTGGTGAATCTTCCAAATACCAAATAATCGCATGAGCATCTAGCAGGTAACGCATTACATATACTCTTGCATTTCTTCAAGCGGTGCGTTGAAATCGTCCGCCATCCAGACTTTGTCTTTTAAACAGCCTCTCACTGCAGACCGAGGTAATTTTGGTTTAGGGGCTTCTGACCGTTTTTCTGCAAAAAAAGCGGTTTGTGCTTTTTGTGATAAATAATTTATATAGCTTACCGCTTCTTCAAATAATGCAGGCGGTAATGATTCTGTCTTTCGTATCAATAGTTCAGCTGTCGGCATAGTCTGCCCTCCTTTTTCTAATATACTACTTTTCAGGCTTTTTGGAAAGTCATATTTCCCAAAATTATCGATATTACCGAAATATAAGAGTATTTTATGAAAAAAAGGGGAAAATAGGGCTTGACTTATTTTTTAAATATTGTTATATTAGCAACAATTGGTTTTCATTTGTAACTTAAGATGAAACTTAAGATGAAAATTGATAATTAGGTAATAGTGAGGGGATTATTATTACATTAAAAAATAGACAAATACCAAAGTATTCCTTAGCAAATAAATCACTTAATAATATTTATTTTAGAACATGGGTATATGTTATATGCCCGAGAAACCAAAATTTGGAGGATTTTTATGAAAAAATCTAAACGGATTCTTGCCGGCGTTTTTGCCTTGGCAGGAATGATTTCAATGCTATTTTTGGCAGCGTGTCCTGATCCTATTAAACCGGACGTAACCTACGATATTACTGTAGTAACACCGCAAAATGGCACTTTAACAGCCGATGTGGCAAAAGCCGAAGCTGGAAAAACAGTTAGATTGACTGCTACACCCGCTGCGGATTATAAATTCGGCTCGCTGACGGTTACCGGTTCGGGCGGCGCTGTAACTACCACCCCCGCAGGCGGTGCTAATTACACCTTTGTTATGCCTAACTACAACGTAACTGTAACGGCTACTTTCGAAGCGGATCTGCCTCCCGGTGAATACGCAGTTACCAAAGGCGCAATTACACCCCCTGCAGGCGGCGATTTGACAATTGCCCCTGAAGTTGCAAAAGAAGGCGACACTATTACCTTAACGGTAACAGCGAATGATGGCTACGAATTGGGCAGCAGCCCAGTCGTTACCGGCGCCAGCGGCACTGTACAGGTGGCTGGTAGCTATCCTACCTTTACCTTCGAGATGCCCGCCGAAAACGTGACTGTAACAGCAACCTTTGTTGCGATAGACGCCCCTAAATTTGCCATAACCATTGGCACTTTAAGCAACGGCGAAATCGAAGCAGATGTAAGCGAAGCTGCAGCAACCGTACCCGTTACATTAACGGTAACACCGGACAGCGGCTATGAATTGGACGGCTTGCCCGTCGTAACCGGGGCCAGCGGCACTGTCACTGTAACACTCGTTGCAGGAAACGAATATACTTTCGTGATGCCCGGCGAAGCCGTAACGGTAACAGCTACGTTTAAAGCTAGGACATTTAATGTCACCCTGACATTACCAGCTCTTAACGGTACTTTTGCCTCCGACAAACAAACTGCGGCTGAAGATGAAATTGTAAAAATAACTGTAACACCTAATAGCGGCTACGAAGTGGGCGGGAATCCCACCGTTACCGGCAGCGGCGGCGCAGTTCATGTAACACACGTTGCAGGAAATGAATATACTTTCGAGATGCCCGCCTACGACGTAACGGTATCAGTATCATTTGTTGAGGAGGGCGCTCCTAAATTTGCCATAACCATTGGCACTTTAAGCAACGGCGAAATTGAAGCAGATGCTGACGAAGCTGCGGAAACTGTACACGTTACTTTAACCGTAAAACCGGCTAGCGGCTATGAATTGGACGGCTTGCCCGTAGTAACAGGCGCCAGCGGTGCAGTCACTGTAACAGCCGGTGCAGCAAACGAATATACTTTCGAGATGCCAGGCGAAGCCGTAACGGTAACAGCTACGTTTAAAATTATAACATACACTGTCGGCCTGACATTACCCGTTAATAACGGTACCCTTAGCGCCGACAAAACGGACGCGGCTGAAAATGATGATGTAACAATAACCGCAACACCTAATATCGGCTACGAATTGGAAGGCGGCTTGCCAGTTGTAACATTTGGTGCCAGCGGCACTGTCACTGTAACAGCCGGTGCGGATAACACCTTTACTTTCAAGATGCCCGCCTCCGACGTAACAGTAACAGTAACATATGTTCTTAAATCATATACCATAACCAAGGGAACCCATGCGAATGGCGACTTTACCATTGACAAAGCTACAGCTAACTTTGATGAACTCGTTACGCTTACGCCCACTGCCAATGCGACTTACAGGTTTGTAGAATTTACCGCTGTTCCTCCCGAAGGCGTTACCTTTACAGTTGCCGGAGCTACAAGAACCTTTACTATGCCCGCAAATGATGTAACCATAAACGCTACATTCGAATTGATTCCTACATTCGCTCTCACTAAAGGAACGATGACAGGCGGCGATTTTACCTTTACACCGGCATCCCCGATTGCAGAGGGCGTAGCCGTTAACCTTACGGCAGCACCCGCAGATTTTTACAATTTTGTAGAATTTACCGCTTCTCCTGCCGCAGGCGTTAGCTTCACAGGCACAGGGCTTACAAGAACCTTTAATATGCCCGCCAATGCCGTAACAATTACCGCTGTATTCCAAGCTCTTCCTTCATACGCTGTTAACATAGCAACAGGCATTACAGGCGGCACCATTACCAGAAACCCGGCCACAGCCAGACAGGGCCAAACCGTAACTCTTACACAAACAGCTACAGGCTCTAATGTCTTTGGCGGCTTTACCTTTACTCCCTCTACAGTCAGCGCTACCTTTGAAGCAGGCGTATGGTCATTTACAATGCCCGCCAGCGAAGTAACCGTAGGCGCCAGGTTCCTATCCCCAACTGATGATATTGCCCTTGGAAGAGGAGGGTTCTCAATGTCAAGCGGTGACCGCGGCTTAGATGGAACCAATCAATCCTGGTCATACTCTGCTTTTAATGATAATACAATGTATTGGCAGATACCGGATTCCGCATCGGGCGGTCGTGAAGCCTGGATCGGTGTAGACTTAGGCGCTGAATTCAACTTGGGATGGGTGCGTGTAAACTGGGGCGCTGCAGCCGACATGATGGTCAATGCAGACATACAGGTCAGGAACGATGCCCCCGCATGGTGGAGTCCTGTCGTGCTTAACGAGACAGGAACTGCGGGAACCGGCGGGACTGAAAACAACCTGTCGTTGTCTGACGACGGCTGGACAAAAGTCGGCGAATTACGCCAAATTCCCAGAACTGCGTTCGATATGGCAAACCCCAACCCCGGGACAGTCTTGATTAAGCTTGATGAAAATGCCAGCGGGCGCTATATCCGCTTAAAGAGGAAAGCGCCAAATACTGCTGTCAATAGCGTAGCAGGAACAACTCCAGAAACTCCGCAATTGTGGAGTACATGGGCAAGGGTACTAAGGATGCAGGTGTATATGCCCCAGGGCGTTACAGCGAATGCTGTTAACAAAGGTACAATCACCGGTAACGGCGACTTTACTATTTCATCAGCAACAGCAGGCCAGGGTCAGATCATAACACTTACGGCAGCACCCAACACAGATAATATTCTGAGCAACTTTACCCTTACCCCGACTACAGCATTACGCCGGTTGTCAACAGCAGATAACAATACATGGCAATTTACAATGCCTGCAAGCGCTGTAACTGTAACTGCTACATTTGTGTCATCAAATCCAAGAAGCATCACCGTTGCCCCAGTGCCAGCGAACGGCAACCTTAATGTTGCCCCTGCAGAGGCATTATTTGGGGAACCCATAACAATAACTCCTGCACCTGCTGCGGGTTACAGGCTTGACAGGTTGACTTTTACCCCCGACACGGTGACTCCTGCAAGAGTGGGAACAACAAATAACTTTACTTTCTCAATGCCGGCTGATGACGTTGTTATAAGCGCTTTATTTAAACAAATACAGCCTGTTGGCACATCATACTTGATAGAAGACTTTGACTTGCCGGCGGGGCCGTATGTTGAACATCATAATGTAGTGCGAGACATTACATACTGGAGATGGTCCAACGCGGCTTCTGAGACAACAAATTATGGATCATTTACAGACAGCCAGGGGGTAACAAAGCTTGGTACATCGTATCTTACCACTGCTGCCAGCGGCGGCGGTACGCAAATTGGAGCGAAATTTGCCCGTACTTCCGTTGCCGTTAATAAAGTCATAGATCTTACCCCTTATACCCATATTTCAGTATGGTTTAAGGCGGCAGTGCCAGCTCCGGTAATATTCATCCTGGAAAATCCTGATGCCGGGAATATGAATGGCAGTTTCATAGGCGAAGTCCAGTATCCGCAAACTGTTAATATCACCGAAGCTGACGAATGGCAGGAATTTTTAATCCCCCTTACAGGGTTTGGCGCAGCCAATTTAACGCGGGTTAACGGTTGGAGAATTAACTTCCAAACAAGAAACGTAAATTACTGGCTCGGTCCTATCGAAGCCATTGTAGTCCAGCCGCTTGCAATCACCGTTGCTACCGGCATCCCAAATGGGACAATCGAAGTTTCACCCAACCCTGCATCGCCAGGCTCGACTGTTACAGTTACCGCCCAGCCTTCATCTGGCTATAGGCTCAATACCGTTACGGTTACCCCCGCTCAAACAGTAAGCGGAACCGGCAATACCCGCACCTTTGTCATGCCTAACGAAACGGTAGCAGTAACAGCAACATTTGAGGCTTTACCAACCGTTTCGTTCCTTGGCAGAACAATCCCTCTGGACACTGTTTCGAATAACGGCACTACGGCATCGTTTAGCAATGCCCCTGCCCTTAACGGCTGGTTTGCAGAAGGCAATCATGCCGGTGTAACCGCCCGTGCCGGCAGCTTTGATAATGATGTGCCTGCAGGCTCTCCCAATACACAAAGTGTAAGAATGACATGGAACGGCACATCAGGACAAACAGCAAGGATTGTCAGGCTTGGGTATGCGCCGCTTAATCCTACTATTAATGCATCAGGATTTAATCAGGTAAGATTCTCGGTTAAAGCAACCAATATTACCGGCGCTACTTTCAATTTTGTTCATAGAAACAGCGGCAGTAATACAGATAGAAGCACTAACTTTACTATATCTGAGGCGAATACATGGCAGGACGTTACGGTCAACCTTAACAGTACCCCTGCAAATAGGGAAGCTTTAATCTATGCTGCCATCGAGGCAAGTTATTCACAAACTGCTGTTACAAACGCATCCATCTGGATTGACAATGTAAGATTTGTCACAATGCAAGAGCAGGCGACGTTGACAATTGATGCTGTAGCAGACAAGACTGTTGGCGATGCGCCCTTCCAGTTGGCAACGACCGGAGGAAGCGGGACAGGTGATGTAACCTTTACACGAGCAAGCGGAACTGCTGCTACGGTTAGTGCTTCAGGGCTTGTTACTATAAATAGTGCTGGCGTCATAACCGTTACCGCAACCAAGGCTGGAGACACTACCTACAACCCGATTACCAGTGCGCCGCGGACAATAACCATTAATGCAGCAACTGGAGCGCCAAAGACAATTACCATTAACTTTGCAGACATCGAAAATCTCGATATCCCGATTGATGGCGGTAATTTAACCATTGGCGGAAGCATAAATTTAGACGCTTCCTCTTTAACAGGCTATACCTTCGAATGGCGTTATAACGGTGCAACTATAGGTACTGATCCTACATATACAGTAACCAGTGGACTTTTTGGGAACAAGTTTGATGATTATTCAATCACACTCTTTGCTTCCAGAAATAATATGACCTACGGTAAAACCATTAAAATAACCTTAGGGCCATAATAGGAGTAAAATATGAAACAAAAATTTGGAATATTTTTAGCGCTTGCGCTAATGCTTGCATTTGCAGGCTGTCAGTTTGATTCCTCCGGCATTACCGGCAATACGCCGGAGGCCGGGTACGGATTACTCAAACTGAGCATTAACGGGTCTTCGGCACGGACGATCATGCCGCCTGATCTTTCGGGAGATGATGCAACTTATACTATTACGTTTGATCCCCAGGAAAATCAGGGTTCACCAACAGGTAACTTTGTAGATTTAGCCCTTAACGATATTGACGGCTTGGAAGTCGAACTGGAATTAGGCGATTGGGATATTACAGTTACAGCATTCTCTGGCGGTGCGGCAATAGCAGAAGACACCAAGCCAGTAACAATTACTGATACTGCACAAAATTTAGACTTCACGCTTGATCCTTTTGCTGCCGGCGAAGGTAAATTCACATGGACTCTCACTGCTGATGCCGGTGTAACTGTTTCAGTGGCAGTTGACGGATCTGTTGTAACCGGGGGAGAAGAAACCCTTAATGTAGGCAACTATATTGTTACAGTAACTTTAACAAGAGGCAGTGATTCAGTTAGAATTGAATACGCCCTGCAAATCTACAACAACCTGACAAGCGAGTTTATAGAAGATTTTACCGGCTATAAGTTTGCCAGTGACAAACTTAACCCCCCGGTCGGAGCAGCCTGGCCGTATGATGATGAAGAAGAAATAACATTTGCAGAAGACATCACGCTTAACAGCGAATTTCCTCTGTCAACCGGCAGTTTAGGCGGCGTAGATGGCACTTTTAGCTGGAAAGAAGACGGTGACGTTGCAATCAATGCCAATGAGGGCGGTAACCCCTTAGAAGCTATTATGGTCTTTGAGCCTGCGGATACTATTAACTACAACCCAGCTGAAAAAACAATTGAGATCACAGTATTGAAAGCAGCTATTACCGGTTCATACGCAGGCGGCGCGCTTACAGGAGATGAAGGCGACATGCTTGACACTGTTACTATAACTGCAACCACCTATGGCGATTTCGATGGCACATACGCATGGGTTGATGGTGACACGACTACATTATCCGTAGCTGTTACTTCATACAATGCAACATTTACGCCGGATGCGAAATATAACGCTAACTATAATGTAGAAGATAAAGCTGTAACAATAACCGTTAATGTAACTGCAGGCGTGTTGCCGATTAATGCCAGCACTCTGAGCATTACCGTACAAGCAGCAGCGTCCCCAACCAGCGGGATTGTAGGTGATGAAATAACGCTGACGGGAACAGCCGTACACGATACTCCTTGCGATGGAGTCATATCATACCAGTGGTACAAAAATTATGACGATGCGGCCGCCGGCGGGACTGAAATTTCCAGCCCGTATCCTCTGACATCTGCTGATGTTGTTGCAGGAACTGTTTACTTCTATTTCATTGCTACCAATACGCTTGCCGACAATGACGATGGCGGAATTAAAATAAGAACATCAGACCCCAGCGACACCGTAGCGGTAAGCGCGTTGCCGATTCATGCCAGCGAATTAACCATTACCGTACAAGCAGCAGCGTCCCCAACCAGCGGATCTGTAGGTGATGCAATAACGTTGTCTGGAACAGCCGTACACGATACTACTTGCGATGGAGTCATATCATACCAGTGGTACAGAAATTATTCCGACAGCAACGCCAACGGGACTACAATTTCCAGCCCGTATACTCTGACATCTGCTGATGCTGATGCAGGAACTGTTTACTTCTATTTTGTTGCTACCAATACGCTTACCGACAATGGTGATGGCGGAGATAAAATAAAAACATCAGACCCCAGCAACACCGTAGCGGTAGATGTAAGTGCGGCAGCGGCAGAAAAAATAATTGAAATTACCTTTGTTGACATTGAGGATGATATAACCACAGTACTTGATGGCGGTACTTTCAATATTGGCGACACTATAACCTTAGACGCTAGCGATTTAGGTAGCGAATACACTTTAACAGCATGGCGTTATAACGGTGCGAATATCGCGAACGAAGCAGGCAAAGCAAGCGGTGCAAACACTTTAACCCTTGAATTAGAAACCCTCTTCTTTGGGGACAGGTTTAATGATTATTCAATTACTCTCTGGGTTTCCAAAGATGGCAGGGACTACGGTAAAACAATTAAAATTACCTTAGGACCACAATAGGAGTAAAACATGAAACAAAAATTTGGAATATTTTTAGCGCTTGCGCTAATGCTTGCATTTGCAGGCTGTCAGTTTGATGCCCCCGTCATTAACGGCAACACGCCGGAGGTCGGGTACGGATTACTCAAACTGAGCATTAACGGGTCTTCGGCACGGACGATCATGCCGCCTGCTCTTTCGGGAGATGATGCGACTTATACTATTACGTTTGTTCCCGAGGATGGGCAGACTGAACCAACAGGCGACTTTGAAGATTTAGCCCTTAGCGAAATTGACGGCTTGGAAGTCGAACTGGAATTAGGCGAATGGGAGATTACAGTTACAGCCTTCTTTGAAAATAAGGCAATAGCAGAAGACACCCTGTCAGTAACAATTGAGGATGTACAAACTTTAGACTTTACGCTTGATCCTTTTACTGTTGTTAATGGCGAAGGTACATTCACATGGACTATAACTACAGATGCCGATGTAAATGTTACAGTTGAAGTTGACGGAATTGGTGTTGTAACCGATGAAGAAGACCTTCCTGTAGGCAATTATATTGTTACAGTAACTTTAACAAAAGACGGTGATACAGCTATAATTGAATACATCCTGCAAATCTACAACAACATGACAAGCCATTTTACAGGAGATTTTACCGGTTATAATTTTGCCAGTGGCAAACTTAACCCCCCGTACGGAGCAGCCTGGCCGTATGATGATGAAGAAGAAATAATATTTGAAGAAGACATCACGCTTAACATCAAATTCCCTCTGTCAACCGGCAGTTTGGGCGGCCTTGCTGGCACTTTTAGCTGGAAAGAAGACGGTGACGAGCCAATCGTTGCCAATGAGGGCGATGACCCCTTAGAAGCTATTATGGTCTTTGAGCCTTCGGATACTATTAACTACAACACCGTTGAAAAAACAATTGAGATCACAGTATTGAAAGCTGATATTACCGGTTCATACGATGACGGAGGCGTCACGCTTACAGGAGATGAAGGCGACCTGCTTAGCACTGTTATTATAACTGCAACCAAATATGGCGATTTCGATGGCACATACGCATGGGATGATGGTGACACTGTATTAGACGAAGCTGTTACTTTATACGATGCAATATTTACGCCGGATGCGAAATACAACGCTAACTATAATGTAGCAGATATACCTGTACAAATAACCGTTGATGTAACTGCAGTCACGCCGATTGAAGCCAGCGACTTAACCATTACCGGACAAGCAGCAGCGGATCCAAACGAAGGAATTGACGGTGATGAAATAACGCTGACGGGAACAGCCGTAAAAGAGGACACCGATTGCCAAGGAGTCATAACATACCAGTGGTTTAAAAATTATGACGACGCCACCACCGGCGGGACTGCAATTACCATCGCAGCCGCCAGCGGGACTGCACTGTATACTCTGACAGAGGATGATGCTGATGAAGGCACTGTTTACTTCTACTTCATTGCTACCAATACGCTTGAAGACAATGGCGTAGATAAAATAAAAACAGTAACCAGCGCCACCGTAGCGGTAACAGTAGAAGCAAAGCTTTTCAAAGTTAGTCTCGAAGGCCCCGCAGGCAGCGAAACAGAGTATGAGTTTGCTTCTTTGATTGAAGGTTACGCCTCCACCGACAATGTTGATACGGTTACCGTAACCCTTGCAAACGAAGGCAATCAGGCAACTGGTACTTTGACATTCGGATTTGACGGTGATAATGCATTTGAATTTGTAACAGCACCCTCAACTGCCAGTATTGCTGTTGATGGTTCTATAAACATTGAAATCAAAGTCCAGGAAGGTCTTGACCCAGGCAACCACACTGCTACATTAGAAGTAAGTGGTGTTGATTTTGCCACTGTTACTTACGACCTGAGCGTTGAAATTGAAGCAGAGCTTTTCGCAGTTAGTCTCACAGGCCCCGCAGGCTATGAAACAGAGTTTACGTTTGCATCTTTGACAGAAGGTTACGAACCCACCGAAAATGAACAAACCGTTACCGTAATCCTTGCAAACGAAGGCAATAAGGAAACCGGTACTTTGACAATCGAATTAGTAGACGTTGATAATGCATTTGAATTTGTAACAACACCTTCAGATGCCAGTATTGCTGTTGATGGTTCTATAAGCATTGAAATCAAAGTCCAGGACGGTCTTGACGAAGGTGTCTACAGTGCTACATTAGAAGTCAGTGGTGACGATTTTGCCACTGTTACTTACGACCTAGAAGTTGAAATTGAGAGTTAGTAGATTAACAAAACTACTGTGATTCACAATTTATGAATCAACAACCTCGCCCCCCGCAAGGGGGCGGGGTTTTTTTATGTTTTTACATACCTTGTCTTTTTACCTGCTCCATCCTTGGTGATATACCCTTCTTTAAGGAGCATAGCCAGAGTATTTTCAACAGTGGAAACGCTGGTGTCGGGAAGGCGTTCAAGTATATCCTGCTTGCTCAGCTTTTCCAGAGTTTCTGCAAAAACAGTACGAATGCGTTCCGGTTTTGAAAGTTGTTTATTGGACATAAGACTCACCCTTTCTTCAAAATCACGGTAGGCTTTAAGCAGCACCTCTAAGAAATATTTTACAAACGGGAGAGTTTTATTCTTTCCCTTTAGCCAATTGACAGAACTTTCTTCCAGAACTTCATAGTAGGTTTCTTTTGTGTCTTCAATAATTTTTTCTATACTGATATATTTTCCCACAAGGTATCCGCTTTGGTAAAGCAGAAGCAAAGTAAGAAGGCGGCTTAATCTGCCATTGCCGTCAATGAAAGGATGGATACAGAGAAAATCAAGAATAAACTGCGGTATAAGCAGCAGAGGATCTGTCTTTCCTTTATTCACTGCTTCTGTAAAAGAATCGCAGAGCATTTTTATTGCTTCGGGAGTTTCAAATGCCGGGAGAGGCTTAAACCGAATTCTTTCAATACCGTCTCTATCAGTTTCTGCAATTAAATTGTCTTGAGTTTTGAATTTACCCCGCAAAGCCGACGGGCTAAATTGATATAAGTCTCTGTGAAGCTGAAGGATGATATTGTGTTTCACGGGAATATGATCGTAGTTTTCATGGATTAAGCGCAGCACCTCACGGTAACCGGCTATTTCCTCCTCTGAGCGGCTGCGGGGTTTAGTTTTTTCCTGCATGAGGGCTTTGAGCCGTTCATCCGATGTATGTATACCTTCTATACGGTTGGAAGCGCCGGTACTTTGAATACGCGCTATTTCTAAAAGATGAGTAAGTACATCCGCTCTTGCCGCAACATAAAGATCCTGTTTCCCCTTGTATTCATGTATTGCCGAAAGAAGCTCCATGACTTCTCTGCATATCAGGGAAGGCGGCAACTTTAAATAATCAAATTCTCTTTTCATACGGTTCTGCCTAATTTTTCTCCGTTCTGCCTAATTTTACTATGTTTTTGTGCAGAACGCAAGAGCTGAATCTACTTTAATATAATATATATCAAACCCATAGAAAATTAAGAGAGATTGGTGTAAAATTATACACGCCTATGGAGTAAGCCTTGCGTTTTATACTAAAAAGAATACTGTCCGCGTTAATTACAATATTCCTTGTATCGGTGTTATGTTTTATTACGTTTAACATTATACGCGGAGATCCTGTAAGCACAGCCCTTGGAACAACTGCAACTGCAGAACAGGAAGCTATTCTGCGAAAAGAAACGGGGCTTGATCAAAACCCAGTTGTGCGTTATTTTCAATGGTTTGGGAATTTTTTCAGCGGCAATTTGGGCAATTCCATGCGCTTTCAGGGGGAAGCTGTTTCCAGTTTAATTTTAAGCCGCCTGCCTGTAAGCCTTGTTTTAACTTTGCTTTCACTTTTATTTACGCTGCTTATTGCAACGCCTTTATCTCTTTTGTCAATGCACAGAAAAACAAAATTACCGGGGGTAATTATAAATATTTTTACCGCTGTAGGGATTGGTATTCCCAATTTTTTTATGGGTATTATATTTATCTGGGTTTTTGGCGTTGTTATGCGCTTATTTATACCTGGAATTTACAGCGGATATACCGATCTTGTTTTTCCCGCTCTGGCAATTGCTATTCCCAATGCGGCAGTTTTAATTAAATTTTTACGATCTTCGTTATCAAAAGAATTAAACAGCGATTATGTCCGCACAGCTTACAGCAAAGGAGCAAGCCATTCAATTGTTTTGCGCCGTCATGCCCTGCGAAATGCTGTAATTCCGTCAGTCGCAATTCTTGGAATGATAATTGCCGAAACATTATCCGGTTCTATAATCATTGAAAAAGTTTTTTCTATCCCTGGAATTGGGCTTCTCTTGTTAAGTGCAATAAACGCCAGGGATTATCAGTTAATCCAAACTCTGGTAGTGTACATTACATTCATTGTAATACTTGTTAATACCCTTGTTGACATTTCCATACAGTACATTGATCCAAGAATTCGGCTGGAAAAGGAAAAAAATAAATGAACAGGGAATTAAAAGCAGGGTTGATAATGACATTATTGGTAGTAATAATGCTGTTCACAAGCATCTTTTTTTTACCGCAAAACAATGCCATGGATCCAAAGCTTAGTTTGCAAAAACCCAGCCTTTCAAACCCTCTTGGAACAGATAATTTTGGCAGGGATATTTTTTCACGGATAATTGCAGGAAGTAAATATACGCTTATTATTGCAGTCTGTACGGTTATAGGCGCTGTAATTGCAGGCTGCCTTCTGGGTCTTGCCGCAGGTTTCTTTGGCGGGTTATGCGATGAAATTATCATGCGCTTGATGGACATTATAAGCTCTTTCCCTGGGATTCTTTTTGCATTGGTTATGATTGCCCTTTTTGACAACAGCCCGTTTACACTTTTTGCAGCTTTAACGATTCTTTTTTTCCCTTCATTTACCCGCGTTATAAGAAGCGGCACTTTGCAATTAAAAAACAGCGATTTTATTTTAGCCGAAAAATTGTTAGGCGCAGGTTTTGCAAGGATAATGTTTATTCATATCCTTCCTAATTTAATGCCGTCCTTGATTTCGGCTTCGATACTGGGGCTTTCCAATGCTGTTTTGGCAGAGACGGCAATGAGTTATTTGGGTTTGGGCATACAGCCGCCGATACCAAGCTGGGGCAGAATGTTATCAGAATCGCAAATTTTTCTTTTTAACGCCCCCTGGTATGCCCTTGCTCCGGGAATTTGCATCATGTTGACTGTGATTGCGTTTCATTTTTTGGGGGAAGGGCTTAGACGGCATTTTGGAGAGAAAAATGCCCTTGCTTGAAGTAAAAAACCTTAATGTAGGAATTAAACAGGGAAAAAACTATTTTCCTGTGATAAAAGGAATTGATTTTACTGTAAATCAGGGGGAAGTTGTTGCAATTGCAGGCGAATCGGGGAGCGGTAAAACACTTACAGCCCTTTCGATAATGGGACTGCTCCCGTCTGCCGCTGAAATTACAGGCGGAAGGATAGCGTTTAACGGGATTTCGTCAACAGATATAGTTAAATTACGGGGCAGGGAAATTGCGATGATTTTTCAGGAGTCAAGGCAGTCGCTAAACCCTCTTATGAGAATAGGAAAGCAAATAACAGAAACAATTGCACTTCACCGGCAGGGCAATTGTTCAGATTTTGCAAATACCGAGGCAATTGAAATGCTTAAGAAACTTAAGTTTAAGCAGCCGGAAAAAATTATCCGCTCATGGCCGCATCAGTTTTCCGGCGGAATGTGCCAAAGGCTTATGATTGCTATTGCCGCGATGAACCGGCCAAAGCTAATAATTGCAGATGAACCGACAAGCTCTTTGGATGCCGATAATAAAAAACGTATCCTTGACCTGCTTAGTCAGATTAACAGCGAATTTGGCACTGCAATACTTTTTATTTCACACGATCTTTCTTTGATAAAAAATTTTTGCAGCCGTATTCTTATTTTACGCTCGGGAAAAATCATAGAAGAGGGTTCCTGCGAAAATCTCTTTTCTGCACCGCAGCATCCATACACTAAAGAGTTAATTGAAGCAATTCCACAGAAAAAAAGCCGCAGCCATCTTCTTCCCGGCTTTTTTGGCAATGCCCCGCCTGCTGTCTGTATAAAAAATCTTTCCTGTTCATACATTATCTCTAACGGTTTATTCGGTAAAAGGGAAATAAAACCTGTTTTGAATAATGTAAATATTAATATTGCAGAAGGGGAAATTTTTGCCCTGACAGGCGAATCGGGCTGCGGCAAAACCACCCTTGCCCGCTGTATTTTGGGCCTTATTGATTACAAAGGTAAAATTACAACTAACGGAAAGGCACAGATGATTTTTCAGGACCCGGCTGCTTCCCTTAACCCCGTAAAAAAAATCGGCTGGCTTTTGGAAGAACCTCTGATAATAAACCGCAGCATACAGAAGCGGCAAGGCAAAGTTGATGAAATGCTGTACCGTGTCGGGCTTGACCCGTCATTTAAAAACCGGCGGGTTCATGAGATGTCAGGCGGTCAGAAACAAAAGGTTTGTATAGCACGCGCCCTTATGACCGGCCCTAAAATCCTTATCGCAGACGAGGCCCTTATTTCGCTGGATCTTTTGGCAGCGGCGCAGATAATGAATCTTTTTAAGGAACTGCGGGACAGCCTCGGCATTAGCATCATTTTTATTTCGCATGATTTAAATGCGGCGGAATATCTCTGCGACCGTATCGCTGTAATGGAGGGTGGAGAGGTTTTAACAAGAGAAAAGTGAAAAGTGTAGCGACACCAGATAAGCTTTCTAAGTTTCCCTTTTCTTTTTTCTTTTTCTTCGGCGTTTGCGGGATTTTGTTTCAGTATTATGCCCGGTATCTTCCTCTGTTTTATCTTTTATGTCCCTATTAAGAATATGTGATTTTTTAATGGTAATCCCGTGACTGGCAAAGAAACGGCGGATTGCATGATCAACCTCATAACGGGGGGGATTTATCGGCTGTAAAAAACTGCGGGCTTCCCTTAAACATTCTTTATAATTTTCTGAAATGCCGCGTTCCCAGTCAATAATATCTTCAAGATAATCATTTATTAAGGCTCCAATGGCTTCGCCTGGCTGTTCTTCAATTTTATTTTTTGTTTGGCTGTGATCCTTATTTAATGCAGCTAAACTTCTCATATACCTGCTTCTGAATGAGGGTCTTTGCTGCATAAGTTTTACAGCCTTTGGCTGCAGATACATATATAATCCAATTTTATCCAGGGCAGATACGATCTGTAATGCATAAGGCGAATGAATTATCTTGAATATTTCTTCGGTCAGTCTTGAAGGCGAAATTGCAGCAAGTAATTTTGACTGAGACTTAATTTTATATTTTAAGGAAAAGGGCAGGGTAAACCCTGTTGTAGCTGCATATTTTACGGCACGTATCATTCGCACGGGATCATCTTTGAAAATAGCCGACAGTTGAATTATCGGTCTGATTATTTTTGCTTTAATATCTTTTAAGCCTTTGACATAATCTACCACTACCTGCTGCTGCGGATCGTAAAGCAGAGCGTTAAGTGTAAAATCCCTGCGCAGCACATCATCTTTTACAGACCCGAAGGTATTGCTGGTAAGCCCGTCTTTAAGAGACCTGAATGTAGAAACTTCAAAAACGCGCGGGCCAAAGTAAATATGCACTAATTTAAATCGTCTGCCGATGATTCTGGAATTACGAAAAATTTTCTTTATTTTAGCCGGGCTTGCTTCGCTTACTATATCAAAATCTTTTGGCTTTTTTTTAAGGATTAAATCCCTTACAGCCCCGCCTACAATATAACTGTCATAACCTGATGATTTTAGCCGGTGTACAATCCCCGCAGCTTCACTGTCTATATCCTGTGGGTTAATGCCGTGTTCATCACGGGTATAAACTATGGCTCTTTTGACCAGCCTGCCGTCTTCTTCTGTCGAGTAACGATAACGCAATTGTGATTATTCTCCGTTAATGTGGCGTTGTATCCATGAAAGCAAGGCGTCCATAACTTCTTCCCTGTTGGTTTCGTTAAGGGTTTCATGGCGGGCTCCAGGGTAAAGGACAAATTCAAGGTCTTTGATGCCAAGCGAGCGGTAAATATTTACAAGCTTCGTGGGGCTTGCTCCCATATCGCCTACCGGATCAGAGGAACCGCAGAAAATGTAAATAGGTAAATCTTTTCTAATCTTCGACATTGATTTTTTTTTGTGAATTTTATTCAAGCCCTTCATTAAATCGCGGTAAAAACCAATTGAACAAAGCGTTCCTGAAAAAGGGTCTTTTGAATAGATATCTACTTCATTTTCATCACGGGAAAGCCAGTCAAAATCTGTGCGGTTTGGGTAAAAAGGCTTGTTATAGGGGGCGTCTGCCATTTTTCGGGCAAAAGCCAAGCCTTTGCTTTTTTTTGAGAATAAAGCCAATATGCTCATAAGCAGAATGCCCGCTTTAAGTTTAATTCCTCCCGGGCCTCTTGTTCCCGAAAGAATGCAGCAATCAACGGTTCCATCGTCATAGTCTTTTTTTTCGATATAATTCTGCGCAATAAACGACCCCCAGGAATGCCCCATTAGCAAAAGGGGGAGACCTGGGTATTCTTCCCTGATTTTTTTATTTATGCAGTAAGCGTCTTCAGCCACTCTGTTAAAAGTATCTTTTTTAGCGCAATAGCCTAAAATTCCGCCTTTAGCCGGAGTATTAACAGTCAGATCAGCCGTTTTTCCATGCCCTCGCTGATCTGCAGCCCAAACTTCAATATTTGCATCACATAATTTTTCAGCAAACCGCCCATAACGCCCGGCATGCTCGCCCATCCCATGTAAGAGATGCACAACAGCCAAGGGTTTTGATTGTTCCGGCAGCCAGCGCCGTAAATACAATTTGGCGCCGTCATCGCTCTCAAACCAAGTTTCTTTTATATCCATGGCTTAGTGTATCATTAATTTTTATTTAAATCTATGCTGCGCAATACTAAATATCCTATTGAAATTCACTTAAAATTATGATATATTAACAGTATAGGGGAAATATATGAAAAAGAAAACAATTAAGTTAGTCGTTGCCTTGCTCTTAACGGGTTTTGTGTTCGCGCTTACCGCGTGTGATCATGACAACAATAGGAATCAGTGGCAGGCAGGAGCTGCCAATCGGTTTAAAAATGCAAAGTTTGCGCCTTTACTGCAAGAAGTGCTTCCTGAATCGGCAGTCAGTCTGTTATTTGCAGACGAGGGCGGCACGGCGGCATCAGCGAGAAATTTATCGCCGGATCCAAGTTGGCTACAGAGGAGCCCGGACAGTCTATTGGCGGGTCAAAGTTTCGCACGTAACGGAGAGTATGTGATTGAAATGTTCGAGCGTTTAGGCGGTGAAGACGGCGAAATCAAGTCGCGGGTCGAACAGGCCGTCGCACTGCTGTCGGCGGGGTTTATCGACATAACTAATGAATGGGTGAGTATGTCGGATTCGATTTACACAACCAGAGGTTTTTATTCGGATGCCAATAATACGCAGACAGTACATTCAGAACATATTACCAGGACAGCTCCAGAAGGGACGAACGCATATATCAGAAGGAGCACAGGAATAATTCACCCGGATGGCAATACGGAACTGTTTTTTGATGACCAAGACTATAATGAAGAAAAATATTTTACCAGTTACAGCCACATGAAAGGCGAAGACTTTGTCTACTACAATAACACCAGGTTAGGTGATAAGGAAGCCTATTCCGAGGAATATGAGGATTATTTTACCTATATGGAGTTTAAAACAAACCCGCAGGGTAAAAAGATAGGCACATACATTTTCGTTTCTGACCGTAGGAACTTTTTTGACGGACAGAGAGTAGACTATGATGGAATTAGCTATGTCAGCTTTGAGGGGGATGCCAACGGAATGGTCATGTACCACGGAAGCCACACCTATGGAGGAACCTTTTTTGAGTCTGGCCTTACTCTGGTACAAAACGGAATTTCGGCAAGTTTCACAAAGGATAACAATCCTGATTATATCAAGGTATTCATGGACACTCCTGCTTTAAGCGGTATAGACATTGTTTATTACACCAAGCATCAGCAATATAACTGGTTTTACGGCCAAGGTATAGATGCGGGCGGCACCTTTTACGGCGCAGGATACAACAACGGGCCTCCTCCCACTGGTGCAAATATAATGTGGACAGAACTCGATCCGCGCCTTGTATTAACAGGAACAACTTATGAGCTGTCAGATACGGAGATCATGGGAGGCATAGGCATGCGGGTACCCTTAACAGCAGACCCGATCGGGCAGTTTTCAAGCGTATTAGAAGGAATGGGGATAAACATCATAAATATGTCTTTTCCCGACTTTGAGGAAAGATACGCTGACTCAGACAGCTTTATTGACACTTTGAGAATCGGCGATATAGACATTGAGTTAAACATGGACAATTTTGATGCTATACACACAGCAATTGCCGCATTCTTCGATACGCAACGGGAAGTGTTTTTGCAGAACTAAGCCGTAAAAAGATAAGATAGTTGATCGTGTTGTCAATCTTCCTCGTCTAGCCATTGCCTGTCAAGCTGTTCTGCAAGTTTAAAAAGTTCCTGTCGGCTGTGAATGTCAAATTTGCTGTAAACCCTGTTGGTGTATTTAGTGACGGTTTCCGGCAGCACATCCATTTCTTTTGCAATCTCCGAACGGCGCAGCCCCCGCATTATACAGTCCGCAAGCTGATATTCCCGGCGGGTCAAGGGCGAAAATGAGTGGGTTATAAGATTTTTCATGCGCCGGGCGTGCGGTGATTCACCATCTGCTAAAATACTGCCTTCCGGCAATTGTGTTCTGTCAACTTTGGTTTGCAGGCCGGTTGAGAGTGTTTCCGAAACTGCGTCTTGCGCTTCCTGCTCAGACTCGATGATCCATTGCTGTTTGTAATAGGTATTTACCAGGAATGGCAGCAGCAAATAGTAAAAAATTATAAGGCTTACCGAAGTTACCGCCAGCAGTACAATTGTTTGGTCGTAACCAAGCCCTTTTGCAATATTGCCTATCAGCACACTGCCGCCGCCGCCGAAAACAGCGCACCATAAAGCCTGCTTGAGATGGTTGACATTTCTGTACTTGCCTCCTATGACGCCGAGGTTATAGTACAGCGAGATCATGCTTATTGTTCCGGACAATCCGGTAAAAAACGCTACGGCGGTTATTGCTTGAGGGAAATCATCATATAAAGCAAATGATATTACCGCCAACAGAAAAGATCCAAAAGTAATATTCTGCACAGTTTGCAGGCTTCCTTTAACAAGGGCAAAGATAATAAAATACAATGCGCATCCGCCCAATCCGCCGGTAAAGTGCCAGAAATACGCTGTTTCCGGTGATGCGGTTTCCATGCTGTCCAGAATAACCTTCCCTATGCCTTTGACAAAAATACAGGAGAAACAGTTAATGATAAGTGAAAATACAGCTATTCGAGGCGGCTTAACCGGAAGCGGCTCTGTACTGACACTGTTCAAATCTTTTTTTCTGAAAGTTACGGCCAATGCGGCAAGAACAGCCACTATGGCAATTATCGCAATTTTTTCGGACAAGCTTCCAAAGAACCGCTGCTGATACAACAGGCCAAAAATGTTTACCCCCGCAAAAGCAATGAGCATGGAATAGTATTTTTCGGTATTGTTCATAAGTAAGATGTACGGGACAAAAATTCCCATACACTCCACCGAAACAATTAAGGAGACAACCGGAGCGGCATACCGCTGCTGTTCGGGAGTGAGGGCAAAAAGATAAAATGCCATAAAAGCCAGCATGGCGATGCTTCCCGCCCGCGCCAGAGTCACAAACCATTCTTTTTTGCAGAACATTATCAGTATCGCTGAAAAGACAAGTGTCGCTGCATGGGTAATGCTTCGCGCCTCATATGTAAACACTTGGTCTGAGTACGGCGTGTACGTCCACCATGTTGTAAACACGACTACCCACATATAATGAATCACCCAATAGAGAATATAAGGTAAATTTTTCAGGCGAATCGCCTGCAAAGCTATTATTTTCATGTGTTTGTTTATTTTTTATTATTTTATTAACTTTTAGTCTTTTGTCCATACCTTATGGATAGACAGATTTTGTAAATAATACGAAATTCAGGCTATGCAGATAAGCAGATTATTTTACAATGAGAGGTTTTATGAAAACTAAACAAAAATTTTTCTTAGGTGTTGCTGTCTTACTAATAGCGGCATCATTTACAATGGCAGGATGCGAACTTTTTGGTATAGAAGTAAACTGTGAGCATGTATGGGACTTGGGAACAGTAACAACG